>Ga0214544_1000486_pt1 | contig 72652 bp, 71 predicted proteins | sample CNSS3metaG_FD_160074 | JGI IMG/M metagenome (GOLD analysis project Ga0214544, IMG submission 160074) | Root nodule microbial communities from cowpea collected in UCLA plant growth center, Los Angeles, California, USA - CNSS3 | ecosystem: Host-associated > Plants > Roots > Nodule | place: USA... | reverse complement strand
TTATATATATATATATATATATATATATATATATATATATATATATATATCATTACTTAATTAATTGTAAATATTTTAATAATTTAAACGGGGACGGGTATTATGGCGGGGATATGTACATCCCCATACCCATCCCCATACCCAATTGAAAAAGTCGGGGATTACCCATACCCATACCCATACCCAGTCAATGCGGAGATTTCCCGTCAAAACGGGGACGGGTTCAGGCAATACCCACGGAGACGGATTTATTTGCCATCTCTAATGGTATATGGTGAAACAATGGTATTCTCTAAAGGTTCAACATGCACATGCTCAAAAGCATCAAAATCAGACCTAGGATCACACGCATCAGCATCAAACTCCATCTCAAAATAATGCAGCACTAAAACATGATTTTTAGCTTTATTAAGCTTTTCCTGATACTCTTTGGAGGTTCTGAAATCAGTTTTACCTCTGCAGCTAGAAGAGTAATTTCCAAAACAGTAAACATAATCCATGGCTAAAAAACATGCAACTAAGAAAGTAACAATAAAACCAAAACCAAAACAGTAATAGAGCTGAGACTGATTCTAAAATTACTATATACAAGACAAATTAGTTTACACACATCATCTAAAATTGTCATTTCCCCGACAACTGCGCGATTTGATGAACTAGAATTAGCAACATTAAGTTCATTCAAAACCAATTTTTCCCCTAAAATATAGAGATGCAAATGCCTGTAAACAACTTGTGGTGGGGAAAATTTAACTAACTAAAATAATATGCTAATATGCAATGCATGACTATGCCTATAAACTAATCCTAAATTTACTAAAACTAAATGAATTGACTTTATATGGATGTTTAACATGTACAAAAAATTAATTAAAGCACGAAATATGAAATCTAAAATCAACTAAAACCCACTAGAACGAACAAATTACAATCTGTTTGATGAAATGCTGATCAAAACCTAGCTTCCACTAGGTGTTCAATGAAATGCCTAAATGAACCTAACATGTGATTTTTACAAGGTAGATGAATAAAACATGCTTTAATCACCTAACTAATTATAATATGCATATTAAATTGAATAGAAACTAGAAAAATGGAAAATCACAAGTGAATAAGAAAATCACATAATTTATGCTTTGACAGTGAAAATATGCATGTGAATGTGCAGGGCCTGATTTGAATTCTAATATGGAATGGATTAATGGATGATTTGATGATGCAAAAGACTTTATATTAACATCAACTGAATGCAGGAACTGAAACGAAACTAAATGATTGAATATAAACGAAAATCACAATTCCAAAACCCAAGCTAGTGAAAAAAAAGTATTTAACGAGAAAAACTGTATTTTGTAATTTTGAGTTTAATTCGATAATTAAAAGTGCTAACACGTTGAGAAGCATTCATCTAATCAACATCAATCAATTAAAACTTCAGAAAATGAAATTCGAACTTAAATTGGCAAATCACAGTGAAAAAAAAATCTCAAGAATGTTGGGTTTTTAATAAACTTAAATGTATTAACCACTATAGGTAACTAGCCGTTGTAAGAAACTAGCCATTGTGAGTGGTTAATGCACTAGCCATTGGAGTCTAGGTAGTTAATGAGTTAGCTGTTTATAACTGTTTATAGCCGTTTATAGCCGTTTATAGCCGTTTATAGCCGTTGAGAGTACAATGGTGAGGAGATGTGGGTCTATAAATATAATGTATTGTAAGAACAAATATAACAACAAGAGGTGAATAAAGTTTTTTTCACAAGATTATAGAGTTCTTGTCTAACAATGTACTAACAAAGTGGTATCAGAGCCGGTTAGCTTGAGTGTTTAAGTGGAAAAAAGAGAGAGCTAGAGAGTTTGAGAAAAAAGAGCTAGAGACCTAAGTGTTTGAGAAAAAAGAGAGTGAGATGGCCAGTCTTACAAACAGTGTCTCCCTACCCAAGTTGACAAAGGCTGTCAATTATGACAATTGGAGTCTCAAAATGAAGGCCCTTCTTGGATCCCAAGAAAATTGGGAGGTTGTTGAAGATGGTTTCGATGAACCAGCCAACACTACAGGTTGGTCAAATGCCCAGTTGAAAGTGCTGAAAGACGCACGTGTGAAGGACAAGGCAGCTTTGTACATCCGTACTAAGCTGTGGACGAGTCTGGCTTTGAGAAGATTGCAAGTGCTAAATCTTCAAAAGAAGCGTGAGACATATTGGAGAAGGCGTATAAGGGAGATGACTGAGTGAAACAGGTGCGACTTCAAACACTTAGAGGCGAATTGGAGAGCATGAAGATGAAGGAGACAGAAGGAGTAGCCGAGTACATTACTCGGGTTGAAACTGTAGCGAATCAACTTAGTAGAAACGGAGAGACGTTGCCCGCTAGCCGAGTTGTAGAAAAGATTTTGAGGTCTCTAACGAATGACTTTGAGAACGTGGTGTGCGCGATTGAAGAGTCCAAGGACTTGTCAATGCTCACGGTTGAAGAGCTTCCCGGGTCCCTTGAGGTGCATGAGCAGCGGAAGAAGAAGAAGAAGAAGGTTGAGCCACTTGATCAATTACTCCAAACGAAGATGTCAATTAAAGATGAGAAAGCTCAAAACACTCAAGGTAGAGGACGATATCGAGGAAGTATAAGAAGCGGTCCTGGTGGTAGAAGTCGAGGACAAGAAGAGAAAGAACAATCTGGTCAACAAAATTGGCACAGAAGAGGACGAGGTCCATGGAGAGGAGGTCAATCAAGCAACTCAAATGTTGAGTGCTTTAAGTGTGGCAAGTATGACCATTATGCAAAGGACTGTTACTCAGGCAAGTGTTTCAATTGTGGTAAGTCTGGACATTTTGCCAAAGATTGTAGATCTGAAAGTAGAAAGGAAGAGACGATCAACCTCACAAAGGATGTTGAAGAAGAAGCGACATTGTTGATGATGGCGCATAGCTCGGGAGCCGAGCATAAGCAAGTGGTGAACTCGGCAAGAAGACCGAGTAGCATGGAGAATTCAACAAGAAGGCTGAGTATAGTTGATAACTCGACAAAACAATCGAGTAGCGTGGATAGGTCAGCAAGACAACCGAGTAGGTTGCATAGGCTGGTGAGACATATAGATAGCCCAAACAGGGTGGCGGAGCGTGTAGATACCCCAGACAACATGGTGGAGCATGAGACCAACTCGGTTAACTTGATGGAACGCCTACATAGCTCGGATAAGTTGGTGGAGCAAGTGGATTACTCAGATATCTCGGTGGAGCATGTGAAAAGCTTGAGTAGCTCAGAATTTGAAGAAGAAAAGCTTCTAATCCAAAGGTTAGTGATTGTAAAAGGAGACTTGCAACAGAGTATTGAAAAGGAGGTTAGAGACAATTTAATTCTACAAGAAAGCGTAGAGGGAAGGAAACAAGCTTTGCAAAAGCGGCACTTGGAATTTGAAGAAGATGTTTCAAGTTTGCAAGAACAATTACAAGTTGAGAAGGATCTGAGAGTTGCACTGGAGGTGCAAGATGAGAAGTGGCTACTTGAAAAGGATGAGGAGATTGAGCACAACAATACGTGGGTGTGGTATGATCTTTCAAAAGGAAATCGGCCTATTGATAAAAACTCAGTTAACGACAAGTCGGCCACAAAGACAAAGAACCTAATGAGTAACAAGTCGACCAAAGAGAAGAACAAGTTTGCCAGTAAGGATGCAAAAACTGAGAGAGCAGACAACAAGTTAGTCACAGGGAAAGCGAAGTACAAGTCGACCATAGATAAAGTGAAAGGGAAGTCAGTCATGAAGAAAGCAAAGAACTTAACTACTCATGAAAGGGACAAGCACAATGTGAGGAAGAGTTATTGCACGTTGGAAGCCGTGTTGAAGAATAAAGGAACAAAGATGGAGAATAAAAGAAGCATTTAAGTTTAAGGGGGAGTTTTATTGGGTTTTTAATAAACTTAAATGTATTAATCACTATAGGTAACTAGCCGTTGTAAGAAACTAGCCGTTGTGAGTGGTTAATGCACTAGCTGTTGGAGTCTAGGTAGTTAATGAGTTAGCCGTTTATAGCCGTTGAGAGTACAATGGTGAGGAAATGTGGGTCTATAAATATAATGTATTGTAAGAACAAATATAACAACAAGAGGTGAATAAAGTTTTTTTCACAAGATTATAGAATTCTTGTCTAACAAAGTGCTAACAAAGAACACTTAAACTTGCTTCTATCACAAATTTTCTTCCAATAACCAGGTTTAACACTGAAACCTTGGTATTTTTCAATCTTTTGGACACACCAGGTTTTTGGATGGATCCATAACAAAACCTAGTAAGATATGGAAGAAATACTTGAAGAATGGTGGTTAAATTTATTTTGAACTGTTACACGGTGATATCATACTTAAACATTGAAATATTTTCAGACCCTTTTTTTGTTTTATTTACTTCAAACTTGTTGACATTTTTCTACCTAACATTATGACACTTCTGCAACTTTTGTCTTTAGTTTTCACCCTTGTTTGCATTTTCCTCATCTTTTCAAATTCTAACTTCTATATATACTTCAGAAACAAAAAACTCCTGTTGTAAATTAAACAAATTCTGATCCATATTAAACTGTTATTCACCACAAGTAAACGGATTTGGATTTAAGGTTTACTGATTCGGATTCTTTTTAGTATGACTGTAGCGAAAACCTAACATTTACCTTTTTCATCAATATGAGTAAACCCTCTTAGTTCTTCAATAATTTCTACATCACATTGAAATTCTTGAACAAACTCTTGAGGGCCATGGGTGAGCAAGAATTCCTGAAGAACCATAGTTTGTGATTGGTTGGAAACTTGTATTCTAAAATGGGTGGATGGGAAATAAAATAGGTCCAACATTTTTGTGTAAATTCCTGCTACATTGCCATTTTCACAAAAATAAAATAGGTTTGTCATACATTCTGCAGCAAGCCAGCTATAGTTTGTTGTCTTGCTAGAATTCTTTCATGATTATCGTAAAGGACCTATGTTTCTTTCCCTTAAGGCAATGAAATTTATATAGTTAATATTTTTGTAGTGACCTGGCTAATTAGATTCATCCTCTATGCTTTTCTGTTCACATGCATGAATGCTTAATGTTTATATTTAATTTTACCCTAGTGCTAAACCTATAACATTAATTTGGTAAGTGTTTGACTATGCTTCAAAAAGTTCCATCTGAATTCTATTATTGTTTCTAGGTTAAATTACTCTTTTGGTCTCTTTATTTGTCATAAAATTTCAGTTTGATCCTAAAGTTTTTTATTGTCTCAATTTGATCCTCATTTTCTTAAAAATGACTCAATTTGGTCCTCATCGTTAGTTTGACCAGACAGTGTTAAAGTTAATATCACGTGGCGTTGATTTTAACACCGTTTGGTCAAAGTTAACAGTGAGGATCAAATTGAGTCATTTTTAAGAAAATGAGAACCAAATTGAGACAACGAAAAACTTAAGGACCAAACTGAAATTTCATGACAAATAGAGGGACTAAAAGAGTAATTTAACCTTGTTTCTATTATCTTCACCTTTTGAATTTTATTTATCCAATGTCTGAAGTTTTGATTAAGTCCTCTGCAAGTTAAATACATTAGTTTTCCAGAATGCAGTATTGACTTACAAGATTACACTCCATGCACAGATCCAAGGGTAATGTTACTGATTGTAGTCCATTCTTTCATGTTATAGGACTTGTAGAAGAAATTTTTGTCATTGATTATGTATGCTTAAATTTTGTTGGAACGCCAATGCCCTCCAAAATCTGAGAGCAAAGAATGCTTAGTTCCTCCCCCAGATGGGTATAGGCCTCCAATTAGATGGCCTAAGAGCATAGATGAATGTTGGTAAAAGTATAATATATGTCTTTTAGGCTAACAATAAAACCTTAGCTTAATTGAAATTTCCTTTAATAGATATTTTGCCACTCCTTCAAGTGTTCTGTGTTATGTCTAGTTACAACAATTTTCCAAATGAGTGGAATAACAAGCGGAAGTCTAGTCAGCATTGGTTAAAAAAGAAAGGCCAGAAATTCATCTTCCTAGGGGAAGGGAACTATGTTCCACTACTTACACTACAAAAATTTAATCAATTAATAGCACAGTTAAATTTTAACCGTTCTAAAAAACCATTATAAAATTATAAAATTGTGCCAAAAATATAACCGTTCTAAAAATACCATTACTTTATTTAATTTTATTTTGCTTCATTATATTATATTTTATTTTGTTTTATCTTATTTCATTTTTACTTTTCTTTTTAATTTTTATTCTTTTATCTTCCATGGATTTGGAAATAAAATGAAATGGAAAGGAGATTGAATTTTGTGCGGTGTAGTGCTCTTGACTGTCTGAGTCTTCCATTGTTTCCAACATCATTCATATATAGTTACTTCACACAGAGATAGAGCAGAGGAGTAAAAGAAGAAAAACAAGAAGTTGATCAGTGCAATAGACGCCTTTAAGGTAAGTTTCCCATTATCCTGTACAGTTGGTTCTCTGCATTTTTCAAAACCCACAGCACCGAAAACGACTGCCACCATTTTTTCAGAACCCATCTTTACCATGGTCTTCATTCGCATTTCTTCGTTGATCATCATCTTGAACTTCCACATACACAAAATTCCTAATAATGTGGCTTGGTTAGGGGTAGCTCAGAAATGGTTGCAAGGCTTTGAGTCCAAAAATAGTAAAATAGTGAGACAAAAATTGATTAAGGGTGTAAACTCAAGTTTGTTTTGACATTTTAGTATCACACCATGTGAGGTTTTAGAGAGGGCAAAACCTTAAGGGAATGGGTGTATGGGTCTTTATTCTTATATAGTCTACTTTCTCATTTCTGGTCAATGTGGGACTTAGACTCACACTTGGATTCCTAACACACCATGATAAACCAACTTTGTTTCTTTTTTTTTTTTTCAGCTTTTCACTTTCATTTTTTTTCATGCAACTTTCTGATTCTTTTCATTTTTCCGCTTCAAAGCACTTATTTTCTCTTTTTCCTTTCTTTTCTTTGCTGTTACAGCCTTTATACAACATATTTTCACTCTGAAACACATTGGCACCCCACACTCGAGCATCACACCTTTGATTTGTACCACTGTTTCACAGCTTTTTGACGGTATTTTTCTGATTTTTCTAGTCATGGGCAGTTCAACGGGAAAAAATGTACAAAAGAAAGGATAATAAGGCTCAAATCATGGGTGCAATGGTGTATGAATGCAGGTTTGCTGTATTTGGTCAGTAGAAATGGTGTACTATATTATACGAAAAGTGTGCTCAAAACATATGGCATCAATAATAGTTTCCACAAGTTCTAGATTACAGCATACACAAGTGAATCACAAAAATCAACATTTAAGACTCAAGTCTCGCTAGGTATAGAATGTGCCAAAACTGGTGCACAAAGTGTCTAAGCATGTTAACTACCTAATCATCAATGAAAGAAATGCACAAACCAGCCAGAATTCTCTCTACTCAAACCAGAATTTTCACATACTTGCACATCACAAAATTTACCATAATGAATGATTGAAAGTGCAAAATCTGTAACTGACACCCTAGACAACAACTAACTCTATCTACACAAGTCCTATTTGACTAAAAATAATCAAAAATTTATTTCTAACAAGATTTTTAAAATTCACTACTCAGACCTCAAAAACTCTACTAAATAGCTAAAATTTGAAAACTGTACTATACTAGCCTAAAAATCAGTAAAGAAACTATCCTACAAATTTTAAAATGGTAAAATATAGCTAAGAAACAACTCACATTGTAAAACTACCTAAAACTAAAAATATGACTACCTAGAACCTAAATAGAATAGGCTAAAAGTGCTAAAAATGAAAACTGCACTAAACTACTATTTGAAACTGACAACTATCTATGTAGCCAACTTTTGAATGGTAAAAGAAAAGTGGAAACCAGGGAAAAACTCACAAACAGCAACAATTTCGAAATCTTACTAGTTAGAACCAAAAAAAGCACTAGAATAGGTTAATACTATGCTACAATGACTAAAAATTAACACCTAAGCTACCTAAACAGAAAACTTACTTTCTAAACAATTTTTAAATGGTAAAAGAATGCTAGAAAAGATGGTAACTACTACAATTACAAAGAACTGTAAAACTTGTCCTATTAGAACCTAGAAAGGCATCCTAAACTAGCTAAAAGTAGGGAAAAACAAGAAACTGCAGTAAACCTGAGAATAAAATTGTATTACAAGTATCTAAGCAAGTTTTAAATGCTAAAGGACTATCAAAAACTGCACTACCTACAAAAAATGACATAGAAATCAAAATCTACCTGTGCACCTAAAATTACAGCTCTAGACTAATGAAAATGAGCTAAGAAAACTACACTAGTTCTAAAATCTACTTTTAACACTATCAAACAGCAAAGTAACTATGCACACAACTTCAAAATCATCAAACTAATGTTATGCTACTAACATAAGAGTAAAGGAATCATCTACCTAGACTAGAACTCATACACCTAATAGTGCTAGATTACCAAGACAAGCTAATCAAAACTAATGTTCTAATTTCTACAAATGCTAAACTAAACGGCTGAAAACTAATGGCACTTATACTATCCTAAAAAGTATGTTAAAACTATCCTATTACGACTAATTCTAGAACAAAAGAGAATTTAACAAAATAAGAGAATCTAATCTAAAACCACATATTTAGACCAAGAAAATCCCAAAAAAAAGTGCTATTAACACCTAGATTTATGTAAGTATAGGGACTTAACACACCCGACACTTAGCTCTCTTGCACTTTGTGGAGAATAGAGCAAGTAGAGTTTGAGATTAATTTCCCTTGTGTATAAACCACACATAGGGTAATCTATTTATAATAGAGAAAGGTACAACTAAACAGAGTAACTAAAAATAAATAGAGGAAATAGAAGATATTGTTTGATATTGTGATTAACAATATTTACCAATATCAAACAATATCGAACATAGTGTTATTGATATCGAATAACAGAAAATATCGGCGACCCCAAAAACCTTTATAAAGTTATAACGAAAACCATAGCGGATTATGGCGAAAGTATTGCGGTAAAAAAAATGTAATACCACCATATACAATTTTAATGAAAAAGTGATATTATGTGTAAAAATTCAATTAATAATAACATCATATCAAAACACTATAAATTTAAAGTTCAAAACATAAAATAGCAACAAATCATAAAATGTATGTATTAAGTTTCTTTCTAATAATCATATTCTTCTTCAACTCCAACATAATTGTCTTCAATGTCATCATCCAATGGGGCATATTGCTCCTCCTCTTCCCCTTCAAAGAGACTCTTGTCAAAGTTAAGTAATCTTTCAAACTTGGAATCAGAGCTATCATGCAATTCATTTTGAACTTGAATTTGAGTCTTCTCTTTATCCTTCTTAGGTTGTGTTGGAGTTGGAGTTGCACCTGAACCTTTCTTAAAAGCATGGGAAGATCCAATAACAATACCATCACTTGATGGTTGCTTTCGTTTATTAGTTGCTTGTCTCCTTGTATAAACTACTGGTTCTCCAATACCTGAAGCTTAATAAACAGTTGCCCAATTAAGAGTGGGATCATCATGAAAAACCAAATCATTAGCCCCCTCTTCATTATCGTTATCATCATCAACTTCTCCCACTAACCACTCATTACATTCATCTCTAATATTGTATCTTTGAGCAACTTGTTGATTATACTTTATGTAAACCAAATCATGCAACCTTTTGTGCTCCAGTCTATTCCTTTTCTTTGAATGAATCTGCAATGTGAATAAGTAATATGTAAATTAATTTATTTCTACAACTTTCAAACTAAGATAATAATGAAATGAGTCATGTCTTATTACTTGCTCAAAAACACTCCAATTGCACTCATATCCCGATGAACTACATGTCAAGCTTAAAATCTTGATTGCTAGCTTTTGTAAGTTGGGAGTTGCATGTCCATAATTCTTCCACCATTGAGCTACACAAGCAACGAAAGTCGCTTAGAATGTAACCATTATATCTTAGCACGATTTAAAAAGTGTTTAAGTGTCTAACCTGGGGCTGTGGTTTTCCTTGATTCATTGGCAAAATCATCACCAAAGAGTCCATTTGCACTCTTATAAAGAGGCAACTCAGTTAAAATTTTTTGTTGCATATCTTTACTTGGCACCAACCTCCTGATGCAATCATATAATCCATTTGTAACTTCCAAATCATATTCCATGTCTAGGTTGGAATAAAAGAACTCTGGGTTCAAAAGGTGACCAGCAACATTCAAGGGGCGATGAAGTTGACATGTCCATCTGTTATCAATGATTGTAAATACATCATTGTATTTACTTTCATCGTTGTTGAATGACTTCATTATTGTTTCCTTGGCTTCTCCATTGCTTCATATATATAACCCATAGCTACTTTTCTTTCCCCATCCACTAGACGAAGCACATGAACAAGAGGAGCCATGACTTTGAGAGTAAATACTACTTGATTCCAAAATGAAGGCATAAGAACAATTTTTGTAGCCTCCCTCCCATTGGCTTCCTTAGATAGCTTGTTATTGCTCCATTCATCAGAGGTGAACATTTTTCTCAAATTTCCCTTCTCTTGATGCAACCTTTGCAATGATAAATAAGAGGTAGCAAACCTTTTAACAACATGTCTTACTAATTCCCTCTTATTTGTAAATTGTCTCAACAAACTCAAGGTACTAGAATGACTATAGATAAAGCCAACAAGTCTAACTCCTTTTAGAATTGTCTTCTTTATCAAAGGAAGCTTTTCAATGTCTTCGACCATCAAATCTTTACAATGGGCGGCACAAGGAGTCCAATAGAGATGGGGTCTTTTCTCTTCTAACAACTTATCGACCAACACATAATTGCTCCCATTATTTGTTATAACTTGAACAACATTTTCTTCCCCAATCTCCTCCACAAGGGAATCAAGCATCTCAAATAGCTTTTCTCCTGTCTTTACAAAGTTTGAACCATCAATGGACTTGACAAACATTGTCCCTACAGGGGAGCTCACCAAAAAGTTAATTAAGCATCGTTGCTTGCGATCAGTTCATGCATCTAACATAATAGAACAACCATGTTTACTACATTGCAATTTATGATCTTGCAACTACTTTTCAGTGTACTCAACTTCCTTGTTGAGAAGTGGAACTATGATTTCATGATAACTAGGAGTGGGTAAATTAGGTCCATAAGCACCTATGACATCCATCATATCTTGAAAACTTTTCAACTTCACAAGGTAGAATGACAAGCCTACTTGGTACCAAAATCGAGCAATATATTGATGAACCGAGGCCTTTAAATTTTTGTCACATGCCTCTTTGATGTTAGCTTGCCTTAGTTTTTCCTTTTTTCTCTTCTCTATTGTAGTAGATGGATTTCTACAAAACATATCCATTGGTCCTTTTCTTCCACCGTTATTTCTCCCTTTATCATTACTAGCCGTGAAAATTTCAACCTCATCTTCACTCTCATGGTTATCATTGGTTGCAGTATATCTAAGATTGACGAAGGATCTGTCTGCTTTTTCTTTGTATAATTTCCAAAGTTCTTCTCTCACATTTTTCGGAGTCTTGGTGCAAGCAGCAACATTGTCCTTTTTTTCCATGAGATGTTCTTTTGCTCTAGTAACTCCCCCTTTCATAACTTTCTCACAATAATTGCAAATATTTGTATTTAAATTTGATTCATCCACCCGGTGACAATATTTCCATCCTAGGTCACTCCTATGAGATGTTCTTGAAGGATCATTATCATTGGCCATTATTGTTGCTGGAAAATAGTTATATTCTTTACAAAATAATTACAGTGAAAGTAGAAAAATAGAAAAAATAAATAAATAATTTGAAAAAAAAACTTGGCAGTGGCGGCCGACGACGGTGGCGGTCGGTGTGACTAACAGCGGGTGGCGACAGGTGGCATTGGCTGGTAGGGAAACTTTACAAGCTTTTGGTTACAAAATTAAAAGAATAATAGATGTTATTTCTGAATAGAATAAAATAATAGAGAATGAAGAAAGTTTTGCATATAGGTTAGGTTAAATATGCATTTAGTGGGTCAGGCTTAGGTTTTAAAGAATAAAAATGGTAATTGAAATTAGGGTAAAAAAGTAAAATAATAAGAGCTAATATGAAGAGCTAATCTTTTCTCGAATGAAATGACAATCAATCTCAATATGTTTAGTCCTCTCATGAAAGACAGGATTAGAGTTAATATGAAGAGCGGCCTGATTGTCACACACAAGTGTCATTTGAGTGACATCTCCAAATTGTAACTCTCTAAGCAATTGCTTAAGATAAACAAGTTTACAGGCAGTTGAGGCCATAACTCTATATTTTGCTTTTGCACTGGATCTTGCCACAACACTTTATTTCTTACTTTTTCATGAGATCAAATTACCATCAATTGAGACACAATACTCAGATGTAGATCTTCTATTAGAAGGAGATCTTGCCTAATCAGCATCTGAATAACAAATAAATCTTGTATGATTATTAGAACCATATAACAATCCTTTTACAAGAGATCCTTTAATGTAGTTGAAGATACGAATGACTGCATTCCAATGATCTTCACATGGGAAATTAAGAAATTGGCTTACCACATTGACTACAAAGGAAATGTCAGGACGAGTAACTATTAGACAATTCAATTTCCCAACCAAGCTTCTATATTGCTTAGGATCAGATATAGGCTCCCCTGATTTGGTAGATGTTTAGTATTGGGATCCATGGGTGTATCAACAGACTTTGAATTCATCAACCCAGTTTTGTCTAAAATATCCATGGAATACTTCCTCTGAGATATAACAATACCATCATTGGATTGTGCCACTTTAATACCCAAGAAATATCTGAGTTTGCCAAGATCTTTGGTTTGAAAATAGTGGACAGAGATGTTGTTTCAATTGAGAGATGTCATGGTTGTCACTACTTGTAAGAATGATGTCATCAACATATACTATCAAGTAAACACATCCAGTACTCGAGTTTTGATAAAAGAAAGAATGATCTACTTCACACCGACTCATACAAAATTGTTGAACAACATTACTAAACTTTCAAAACCAGGCCCTAAGAGGCTGTTTTAGGCCATATAGGAATTTGCGAAGACGACATACGATCCCAGAAGACTCCCTTAAGCAACAAACTCATGAGGTTGCTCCATATAGATTTCTTCTTACAAATCATCTTTTGATTCATTTCAAACAATACAGTAGTCTCTATATATAGAACTCTAACCCTAAAGTAATAATTACAAGGAGATCTCTAGAATCTTTTATTAGCTTCTAGTTAGCTTCTAGTGATATATTTAATATTCTACCAACTTCTAATAATGCATTTAATATCCTTCTTACAACACATAAGATCCCAGAAGACTCCCTTTGAGCAACAAACCCAGGAGGTTGCTCTATATAGATTTCTTCTTACAAATGACTATTGAGGAAAACATTTTTAACATCCAGTTGATAAAGGGGCCATTATTGAAGAGCAACCATGGCGATAAATAAATGAACAAAAGCTATCTTTGCCACAGGAGAAAAGATATCCCCATAATCCAAACCAAAAAATTCAATATAACCTTTGCCCTACAATCTTTCCCCACCTTCGTCTGTTGGGGATCGTCCCTCTTCTGTTTCATTCGATACGCTTGCTATGTTCAACAAATTTCTCAAATGGTATAAGGATCAACAATCTTCTAGTTTCACTACATATGTCACACACACAAAGGAGGACGACCATGTAATGCATAACACTTGTCAATCTTCTGACCTAGCTTGCCATAATGTTCACACTTAGGACTTTTCCCTATTTGCGAAGGCGAGTCCTGTCATCATGGTGAGATGCCAACGCAGAAGAATCATCAACAAAAGCGGGTGTATCAATGTTGGGTTTTTCTGGTACACGCAAAAGAATAGAGCAGGTCGAAGTCAAGGTGGGGACAACTAGGGAACCCAAAATCTAATCACGAATTTGTGAATATCTATCAGCAAGTCTGTGTAATGCTCTATGGCAAGGTCGGGGGAAGGAGGCAATAACTCATTGAACTCATGAAAAAGAGCATGAATTTTGCCCATACAATCAGTCATAAAGTCTTGATGTTTAGAGGCAATAAGATCTGCAAATTTAGGACAGACACCATAGAGACTTTGAGTATCATTGATGTATAATAACCTAGCATACTCCCAGATTTGAGCACATGTTCGAAATACCAAAGCGGTCTGAGTGGATCAATGAGACTAGAACCAGAAAGAGCAAGACGAGGCAATTCCAATGCAAGTGATCACTACCGAAGACAATGGATAACTTGCAGCCACGCGTGACGGTAGTACGGGAGGATGCATGGCTTCGAGTGGCGCGTGAGGGATTGTCGCTACTCCGATGTCGATGATTCTGGCGGTGTTGAGGTCGCGTGGCTGGGGCGATCAACACCGTGCGGTCGTCGGTCGGAACTAATACTCCGACGACGGCGGTGACAACGATGACACGGCGGTTGCAGCAGCAGAGGCAATGAAAAAAATGTCAAAAAAACCTTAAGTTCTAAATACCATGTTGATAATAGAGAAAATAGGGTTTGAGATTAATCTCCCTTGTGTATAAACCACACATAGGGTAATCTATTTATAATAGAGAAAGGTACAACTAAAAAGTGTAGCTGAAAATAAATAGAGTAAATAGAAGATATTGTTTGATATTATGATTAACAATATCTTAACAATATAAAACAATATCTAACACACTTTAGGGAAAAACTAAGAACAAGACACAAAGCAGAAAAACAAAATCTTCACAGAATTTTCACACCAATACTCATTCACTACATGAATTCCTAATATATACATATGCAAAGCAAGCTGAAATGAGCATCAAGGCATCCAAACCAGTCAAATACAGTCTACCTCATTGAGTTTCAGCATAGAACATGCCATTCACTTATGCACACTAGAGTTAACCTCATAAGGTTGTGTATACACTCATTCACTGTCAAATTTATCCAGGGAAGTGTTTACTCTCTACACTTGCTATAAACTGTATTTACATAGGCTTGTAGAACCTCTAACATCCACCAATATGTCGAAAACACACTTAGAATCAATAGGACTTGCTTTTTAGCTTGTAATGTGGCTTGGCTGGGGGTAGGTTAGAAATGATTGCAAGGCTTTGAGTCCAAAAATAGTAAAACAGTGAGACAAAAATTGGTTAAGGGTGTAACGGATATACCCTTCTATCATTTTTGAGTTTTTGTTGCACAATTGAAGAGTGACAGCAATGGAATGTTATTTTACTTGTTTACTCAAAGAAACAAGCTAGGTTACTTTTCATGAAGAAAATAAAACAAAAAATTGACTTTGGATTTTGATTTTTCGTGTTCATTAGAATAAGTAATATTCAATATTAAGTTTTTAGGGTTGAATGTTTTTCATCATTCTTTTATATATAGGAGTGTTTCTATGCAAATGGTATGTTATCAGAAGCAGAAGTTCCCTGCAACTGCTGCTAAAGGTTCAACCAAATTTTTCTTTCAGAGATTGCCTTTGAGGCGGTGTTGAGATTTTGAGAGATTTCAAGAGGATTCTCAATTATCTCTTTCACTTTTGCAGAGCTAGGTTTGATCAATTGGAGCAAGAGTATTACTATGATGACTACTTTCTTTAATCTTTTCAGAAAGAAAGGATCTTCCTTGTACACTCAGTTGACCGAAATTGATTTAGGTATACTTTAATATATTTATTCCATTGAACTATTCCAAGATTTGGTCCTTGTTGGTGTTTCCATAAACCACAAAAACATAATAATCCAGTTTTATGGTCACCCATTTTTTTTATTAGTTTAATCTTCGTTTTTTAAAAGGGTTTGGGTAGGTGAGACTCTTACGGTTGTCTAGGATGGCATGCTTATATACTCATAAGCATGAGCCCTATTTTTTTGTATTCTTTGTTTTTACAATATGATATATACAAAACATTGATATGATCTAAATGTTATGTGTTTTAATCAAGTTACAATTTATATGCTACGATAGATGTTTCAAAATTTCAGAATGTCAATATCTATTCATATAAGGAATTGCGAAGTGCCACTAAAGATTTTAGTCGTGTAAACTTCTTAGGCCAGGGAGGTTTTGGAGCCGTCTTTAAGGTAACTATAGTAGTATGGTATCAATCTAGAATTTATGAAGATTTCTTAGACCCACTAAGGAAACTAACAAACTTATGCACTTAACTTCAATAGCTTATGGAGAAACTGAATGCATTTTTTTTCTTGCTTTCTTCTTCTACAAGTACTTATGTAGAAGTTTATCATGAATTTAAATAATAAAAATGTGACTGATAAATTTCTCTAATAGCTATAAAGGTTTTATTACCTGCATCATCAACATTAGTATAAAGCATGAGAATCTAGTTAAGTTGAATGGATGTTGTGTGGAAGACGACCACAAAATTTTGGTATATGGCTATCTCGAGAGTAAGAGCCTAGCACAAACATTTAATGGTAATTGAATTGATGTCATGTGTTAAGAGAATGAATTGTTAAAACAACTATCTTAATTATGAACTAATCTGTTTGAGTTTACAGGTGCAGACCACAGTACCATCCAATTTAGTTGGCCAACAAGAAGAAACATTTGTGTAGGTGTTGCAAGGGGTCTTGCGTTCCTTCATGAAGAGGTTCGGTCCCACTTTATCTATAGAAAGATACAAGCAACCAAAGTACTACTTGACGAAGATCTCCGGCCAAAAAGTTCACATTTTGGGCTTGCAAAGCTTATCCCACCCAGTGTATATTTTCCTTTTGAAGGGTAAGCTTACCATTTTGTTTTCAATTAGCTCATGAAATTTCAGAATTTTGGAATTTTCAGGTTTATCAGTATTTTTTCCTCCATCTTGCTCTTATTTGTTCTTCTAATTTGATTTTGTAGTGGTTATGTGGCACCAGAACATGGAGTCCGAAATAAAGTGACAATAAAATCAGCTTTGGAGCTCTATTATTAGAAATTGTTAGTGGGAGGCTTAACCGAATAGGACATTTGCCTGTTGAAGAACACAATCTTCTCATAAGGGTAAGGACATTTGCCTGTTGAAGAACACAATCTTCTCATAAGGGTAAGCAGTAACACCTTCTCTCACATATCTTTGAATTTGAATCGAAAATGGAAGTAGGGATAATGGTACTAATAGAATATTAATGTTCATCACCATTAAGGGGATGGAAACTCAAAAGTGAATGTGTCTTACAGGCTTGGAACTTGTATGAGGCTGGAGAGACAGAAAAGTTGGTGGATGCTTATCTAAATGGAGACTTCAATGTTAAGGAGGCCATCAGATTTTGAAAGATTGCTCTCCTTTGCATGCAGGATTATCCTCAGCTACGACCCTCAATGTCCATTGTGCTTCAAATGCTTATAGCCGAAAAAGATTTGAATAAGAATATAAGAAAACCAAACACAACATTTGACTATGTGGAGAGGCCTTAAGTGCATGCAAACAAAAGGGCAAGTATGAAGAAAATGGTAAAATTTTGTTAGCTGAAAGGTTTAGGGTTTCTTTTGCTAATATGACCTTATTCTGTAGCAGCCAATCTTTGTTGCCATCTTTGGCTACAAAGCAGCATTAAGCTTGTATCATAGTTTAGCTTCTTCAACATACGTTGGATTTCTCCTTGAAGTTGAGCCAAAACAAATATTTTTGGTACTCATTAAGTTTGGAGCACAATTTATATGAAAGATTATTGATTTTTAACGTACAGGGATACTTTGGGTTTGTGAAAGTGATGGGAAATAGAGTCACATACCATATGTGACTATAAAATGGGATTATCAAAAATTAATTTTATTGTGAACAAACTTAGCTTTGAAACACAATTTTGTGATTAAATCAAGACTATATTCTTACGAAATTCTTTCCAATGTAATCGAATTTAAATTATTAATAAAATTCAATTTGTTGACTTGACCGTGATCCTAATTTCAAAATTGGTTTTCTAATAATATTTTTGCAAGAAACTCCATAAAAAAATTATTATAATTTTTTAAGAGTATATAATTATTGTTAAAGGTCTACCATTGCTATTTTAGTCTTTATATATTTTTAAATCTAATTTTATCTAATTTTAAATTTGAAATAGGTTGATATTTTTATATTTATGTATTATTATTAGTATTATTACTACTTTACTGGTTTATACTTTATAAATTTTGGTTTGACATATACTAAAACAAGTTGTGTATATTCTTACAATTTGAAGTTTTCTTTTTTGTTTTACAACCGGACCAGCTACTCCTATATAACACAAGTTTCGGTATAAACTCTATAGTGAAGATTTAGACAAACATTTCAATTAGTATATAAAACAATTTTAAGAACAATCAATCAAAATTATTTATTCCCAATTGTAAGAAAAACAAACCCATATATTTTGTTGTGACACTATAAGATATGCTCTATTCATTTTGCATGGTCTAGGTTTTGGTAGTGAAGAAACAGACCATGTTTTGCCTAGAAATAGAAAAAGAAAAAAGTTCTCAACAAATTTATCTTTTTGTGTTTCTTTGTTCAATCAAGAGATTGCATTAGTTTCTGATGAGTAACATCACCATAATTCACAATATTTATACTGTACTAATTTCTTAATTGATTATCAACAGGAATTGTATTTATCATGCCTTGAATTCTAAGAACAACCTTCCAAATCCTACCAAAAAAATGTAGGGTTTTAGGAATAAGAACAATTGAGTCATTTTTGCGATAACAGTGACAATAAGAAAGATCTTCCATCTTCTCCACTGTTCATCCCCTGCCACAATTAATGAAAATCATAACATGAGAATATGAACACTTTTGTTTTATACAACTTAATGTGATTTTTCCAACATGGTTTTAACAAAATGGTATTTAATTTTGTGTTGGTTGGCGTAAATAATAATAACGCAAAGGGTCACCAAGAAATGAGTATAAGAAAACAATTGTTCGGGATAATGATGCTAATGCCATGAGGAGTTTCGGAAGTATGAATAATAAAAAATGATTAAAAACCTTTCAGCTAGGAAATCTCTGAATTCCATACCAAACAATCACCTATTTTGTTGTTGGCATGGTTGAAAAGGAAATATTAATAACACTAACTAAAGCAACACGTGAACATAACAGTATTTATCTCATCCATGGCTCTCTTCGTATGCTCACTCATTTACCTCTATATCCACAATTAAGAGTCGGAACTATCTCGTAAGTAACCATGCTTCTTTATTTTTCACATTAAAATAAAAGGGACTTAAGGAACCGCTACTTCAAATGCATACAACAACTAGCACATCGAAATCGTTCAAACGAAAGAACAATATAAGTGAAAAGCGAACATTATTTCAGAATATTATCTCACTGAGAGAGAGTGGTGAATCTTACATCATTCATAGCCTCGTACATATAACCTATATTGTCTGACCTTAAATGTTGAACTTTTGTGGAACATCAAAGTCATCGAAGTCGTATCTTTGTCTCTCTCTTCCGGCCTGAGTACGCAAATTACGCTTAGTTAAAAATATTTTACAGAAAAGTTAACATAACAGGACAGTTGATGAACACACACCTTAGACAAATACAACTGATCACATGAAATTTGTTCATCCATTGCAGTTAGTTTCCTTGAGAGTGCCATTATTCTGGCATAAATTGAGAAAAAAAAAATACTTCAATACGAGAGGAAGAACATTTTATAGACACAGGTCACTATGAAATTAAGCTTTAAAAGTAACAAAACCGAAAAATTGTGCTAAACGAGGTTTTAACATAAAATATACCTCTGGATTGATGAATCAATATGCTCAATCATTTCACAGGTTTTATACTGTTCAGGATCCTCCAAGAATCTCACCATTCCATCCTTCTGGTTGATAGTAGCATATATCTCACCATCCTGAATCTGAAGTTTAGGAGTATGTTATTAGTGGTACGTTAATGCTAAAATGAAAATGAAAATGTATCTCAGTTGGAAGAGCACCATTTGTAGCACATGCATTTCAGCTTCTTTGGGGCTATTTAACTGCACTGTGTTGGCTATATCTTGGAGAGAAAGGGTCAAGTATGTTTGGGTTAATCTTTGAATATTCCGCTTATACATGGATGATACAGCCTGCTTAACCAGTCCAAGGTTGCTGTCCTGAAACAGAAATTTGCACAAGAAATCTTGATAAGTAATTGCATAACGTCAGAACTGGAAGTTAAACACTGTACTGAGCAACAATCAAAATGCCCGATGCTACAAATAAGTATTAAATATGTAAAAGGACCCACAGATTCAAACTTCTCCTCATTTGTCTTGACGAAAGCCTCTAATTCTGCAATTTTTCCATTCCCATAAGTATTTGCCAATTCGACATAAGGCTGCCCAAATGACAAAGGGATTAAAATAAGGTTAACATTGCTCAAATACAAAATATATGCATGGAAGACAAGTCAATATGCGTTGAAGTAATCACAAAAAATTGCTAACAGCAAGTTACACGGCCATTCATGTTGATGGTAAAAAAAGGAATTCTTAAAAAGTAAATCCACGAATAATTAAAAAAATCGAGGGAAAGCCATCAATTGCATCTAAGATTTTACCCTATAGACAGCTTACGAAGAGGAGGATATACTAAAGCAGGCTGAGTCTTGTACAGGTTACTCAATGGAAATGACACATTCCAAAATGGGAAAATGTACTTTAAGCGCTTGTTCTTTTTGCCTAATTTGGTAATTCTTCATACACCTTCAATATACCGAATTAGTATTCCAAAGTTTGAAAATATAAGAATTTAGTCTTTCCTCATATTTAGGCTTAACATTTAGTGATGGTTTTTACTGCCACAAAGTGGGAAGAAATCTGAAAATTTAGTCTTTCCTCGCATTACCTAATTACAAAGTCAGAGAACCCAATCAACCTGCTAAATAAGTAATATATATTTTATACCATTATGTATCTTGTAATGAATGGGTCAATATAAGCAAGCATACACACATATATATGTGTTAACTTTTGTTTACATCAGGTGTAAAGTCTAAAAACTCGTACCAAATCCAAACCTTTAATTCTATAAAATCTAATGGTTGATATCAATTCACCTAGTGAGTCATGTGCTACCTATGCATCGAGCCAAAACAGTGTCTTTATTTCCTTGGAAGGAAAGCATATATATTAGTGTACTTAAATCTGAATGTAAATCAAATTAATGGAAATTTAATACACAACGTGACTTACTTAGATGAACTGATCTGAACTATCGGATTTGGTGTAAGCCTTTTGACTTACCCTTGGTATAAACAGATCCTAAATATGTGTTTACACGCATGCAGTATGTATTTCGTATGTGAATTTATTGCTCAACAATATCTATATTTGTTTTTATTTATTGTGTATATGTATTTCTTCTATTTATAATTTTTATTAACATTTTAGCAAATCATATTATAATAGTATGTTTAATTTAGTTTTTATTGCTATAATTAGTTCATTACTATTTTTAACATATCATATATTATGCTTTATTTAGGTCATTATTATTCTGTTTTAGTTTATTATATTATAATATAATAAATAAATGCCGACTATTGTAAGTTAAAAAGTGACCAATTTAAAAATACAACAGAAATGTTGGACTCAAATTGATGCCCAAGCCCCAAAACAGATGAGAAAGGAGAAAAATACACCCTAAAGCCCTAGGGAACCACGAGCCATCCATTTCTGTTATAGTTTGCACCACCCCTTAAAAGTGAAACATTAAGTCCCAGAAGCTTGATTGCAGCCACTCCAACAGCAACACTATAACACGAGATAGAGTCTGTTCCTGTATCTCAACCCCACTCCACCCTGCCCCACCACCACAATGGTGACCACTCTGGTCACTATTGATAACATAGGCTGAAAACTGTCCTTCCTTCTGGACTGAGCAAAGATGATTCAACTTGGACCAGAAGATAATTTGATATGGGGAGTTATACAATCAAGGGCTGCAGAGAAAGGGTGCTCCAGTAAGTACACAAAGCAGCTTCTGACTTGAGGACAAGAAAGCTTCTTAGGAGGGTGGTATTGATGGAATCTGTCTACCCAAGCAGACCATGATTCATGTAACCCAATGATTACTACGGCAGGAACTATTCCTATTTTACTAAACTATAATAAGACAGTATCTTTTCTCTTAATTTTCATTCTGATCACACTTGCTAAGATAAAGTTATTTCTATCAATATCTTGAATATAAAAAACCAAATTTGTACAATTTGACCTTCTAATTTATAAGACAGTATCTCAACCAACTAAATTGAAGTCATACCTGACAGAAGTTCTTCAGGTTCCTTTGAGCAGCAGAAGAAGAATACTTAGGAAGACTGGTAGAGAACTGCAAAAAAGAAATGGCAGCTCATCACCTGATAAATTATCAATATAGCACCTCAAAAATAAATTTTAATTTGGTCAAAACGAGAAAAACCCTGTACAAAGAAGGCTTGTCATCTAACAATACTGTTTAGGATGTGATGCATAGGAAACATAACAGGCGTAATCTATAAATAAATTAGACTTATACCTGCCCATTACGAATGAGAGAAACCAGGATATACTTTTTGTACGCTTCCACAGCTATAGCATTAATGACAGACATGGGAGCAGTTACAACCTGGAAAATGTATAAATGCTGAACTAAAAGGTTGATTCGAGAACAAATCATGAATAACACAAGTTATAGATTATGTAGATTGCTTACATTGTGCAGAAGGTCCAATGCTTTTTGAAAGCACTTCATTCCAATGCATATCATTCCTCTGTCAGAAGGTCAAAAGACAGACAATATGAAAAAGGCTTGACTAAGAGCTCATTACCAGCGGTATGATCTAAAGTTATTAAATATTGACAAGTATTCAAAGTACTTGTCAATTTGATCCATGTGCATATCAATTTAACCATGATAAAAACTTGAGATAAATACAAAAGGAATAGAGAAAAAATTTGAGTCGCAATGGTGGGTGCCAGTTTAATTATCCCATCCTAACCTCTGTAAAAATACATCTCATCACCATCACTGTTTCAATTATCAATTAAATAAATCTTTTACAAAAAGATATAAATCACAGCAAAGAAAATATGATATTATCTATGTAAGGACACACATTGTAAGGGTTTAAACAATTTAACACTTGAAATTGAGATATTCTCATGTGAAAAAAATAAACAGTAAATAAAAATATTAAAAGAGTAGAAATAATCAAATGTATGGCCTAAAAACTATTTGATTTAATGAAATTAATGTTTGTGTTTCTTCAAATGTGTAATTAAGGTTGCAATGAGAGAGAAAGTACTTAGGAATCTGAGTGATTGAGTGAACTTCATAAATAATGAACAAGTTGAACAACAATTCAGACAGAATGAAAAATTATGTAGAAAGAAATAAGAGTTTTCCAAATGAAATGAAACTAAAGATAAGAGAGAACACTGAAATCAAGTTTATCAGGTTACCTAATAAACTACAAGTGTTTTAGTAATTTAAAACAGGAATGGGTATGAGGACATGGATATATATAGGAATGGGGACGTGACAGATATCTACATACCCATTCTCATCCCCATCCTCAATTTAAAAAATCAAATATTAACCATATCCAGTCAATGTTAGGATTTACAATCAAAGTCATTAGATTCAAACAATACTCATAGGAATGAGTTTATTTGACATCCCTAAATTTGAGGGTGATTCTCTCCCTTAGGATCTCATGCTTATCATGGCATACCAGATTTCATGTATAATGAATGTGAGGTACTAGAATAAGTTATCCAAAAAAGAATTGATTGAAAAGTTGTGTGCTTTGTGTTGTACCTAGTTTCTAGATAAGACATTTCCTATTCTCCTCTCTTCCCTCTTACACATTTTATCTAACTCTCCAATGCTATTATAAATATGGGATCTATGAGAAGGAAATTCACTCTAAAATTTATTCATTATTCATTTGTATTTTTCTCAAGTTGATATGAGAGTGGGTCGATCTTGCTCTACCTATTTCTGTTTGGCAAAAAACTCATCATCCACTATTGGAGTTTCGTCCACCAATGCTTGGGTTTAGTGGGCCTCGAGCAGCATAACCCAACCGCCACAGTTAGGTAGGTTAGGTATCCAAATTCCTACCAATGCATCATCAAGATCTTGACTGCCTTAGACGACTGACATGCACTGCCTTCCAATGGTTGGAATCCTTTTGGACCACCACAGTTCAACTCGTAAGTAGAGTTAGCTTTTGCCCTCTATTCTTCATTTTGATACCACTTGGTGGGTCATGTAGAGATGGTCACAATTTTCTCCCCCCTCACTCACACGATTCATCCATGGGGAAACAGTTATAAAGGTAGTGGTGCAAGAACTAATGAATCGGGATGAAGCTCTCGAACAACTCAAATACATCTTTTCAAGGCCCAAGAACAGATGGTACGTTTTGCAAAAAACAGGAAACATAAACCATCTTAGATTAAAGTGGGGCATTGGGTCTACCCCAAGATACGACCTCATTGGCAAAGTTCCATGCCAACGAGGTTGCATACCAAGTTATCAGCATGCTATTATGGGCCTTTCAAAGTTGCGACAGGTGGGTCCATTGGCATTTGGATTACAACTACTAGATATGGCCCGCATTCACCCGGTCTTTCATGCGTCTCAACTAAAGTTAGTTGTGGGAATGCACAATATTGAGAAAGATTTACTAGAAGAATTGCAAGGCAATTTTCCTGTCCATGTTCCAATCCCAGTATTGGATAAAAGAACCACTCAGCAACAAGGTGACAAGGTGCAGCAAGTGCTCATTGAGTGGAAAGGAGATCCAGAAGCAACAACCTGGGAGGACATGGCTACTATGACAGACTAGTCTCCAGGTTTCAACCTTGAGGACAAGGTTGTTCGATCATGATGATAAGACTATGTAGGTGTATGTTCGAAGGAAGTTTGTTAAAAATTAGGTAGTTAGTTAGGTGGTTGGGGGAGTGAGCCCTTCGTGAGTGAAAGTCTTTATATGGTTGATCCTAGGTTGTTCAGGAGAGTTTTTGTGGTTGTATTGTTGTTTGTTTGGAGACAAGATAGAGTCTATCCTGTGTAGGAGGAGAGCTTGGCTCTAGGAAGGTTGTACATGTGACACTATTGTGTTAAGTGGAATACACAAGGTTTATTCTATTCTTTGGTTTACATACAGATCTCGTCCATGTGTTACACGTTCTAACAAATTTCCTTTAACAAGAAACCTAACATAATCACATGATGTCTTTTATTACCAACAATTGAGGAATTGAAAATTTTCTTGGAAGTTGACACATTAGATGAGATAAAAAAAGAGGTTGGATAAGTTTTATATGGTTATAATACTAAATGCAATGAATCCAGATTTTCATCATGTTTGACATCATATTTAAACTACCATTGATAGACATATATATCCAAATAAGATATGAGAACCACATAAAGGTACAAGCATAATGATATACCTCCCACATGTGTATTCTACAAGGATAATTCAGTTGAAGGGAGAGAATGGGAGGAAGAGGAGTCATGAGAGAAGGTGGAGAAAAAGTGAGTGCGGCTTTAGGACAGCAGAAAGCAAGTCACACCTGCAGGGCCTTTTTTTCATTTCCTAGTTATTATAATGCTATTAGAGATCACTTTAAAGAAACCCATCACTTTGATGTTAGAGCCCACCACCATGCCTCTTAAGAGCAAAGACGCAACACAAATGTTGATGGCAACATTGCATTGTTCACGAGTGACCAGCCAGAAGAGCTGGAGCACAGTCACTACACGTGGGAACAAGTGGAGAATGTTAAATATTAGAACCCTGAAATAGCAATGCAAGTTATGGGAGCCGAGTCCTACATAAGAAATGAAGATTTTTTATGTGGGTTGTTTATGACATTGGGCATTTTTCCACTACAATGGCAAGCTTTAGCGATGAGATCCACTCCCCCCTAAGGTATGTATGCATTATATAAGCATCAGCAAAAAAATTAAAATTTCAGAAAGGCAATTTGGATGGGAATGAAGAGGAGAGTATTTTGGGAATGAAGAGAGGAAAATTGTGGTTATTATGATTGTGTTATGATAGGAAATATACACATGAGAAAGGATAGACATAAGAATTCATCTAGCCTTTTTTCCTTATGTGATACAGGGAAAGAGGGGTATCTCCCATTGAGAAGCCATGGAGATTGCACTCGAGATACAGGACATTGTATCACTTTTCCTACAGTCACTTGTTTCCCCATGAAATTATGCCAAGGTTTAAAAACAATCTGCAATAGTTATTTTCATCACTCCTACATCAAGGATTTTGGGTGTGTCCATGATTGCAATTGTAGCCACATCAATTGCATTTATCCACAATTTCCTGCAATAACAAGAAACATGACAAAACTCTGACCTCGATTCCTACATTGTTCAGGTATCCTAACAGATTTAGAACGGGCAGATTTTGAGCATCACTCTTGCTTTGTTTGAAGAGGGAAACATTTTAATAACTCCCCCAATTTAAACATCCAAACCAAAGAAGGAAACTTATTAATGAACTTCCATACTCTTCCCTGATACCATTTCCTCCCCTTTTTATTTTGCATTTTTCCCCTTCCAACTCCCAAATACCCACATGAATTTTGACATGGGAAAATCCTACAACCCCACCACTACTGTTAAGAACACAGAACATTACCTATAGCATATCTAATATAAATGTAAGAAATTCAACAAAATATTACATACAGGGAAGAAATTACAGCACATTCTATCAACTAAAACACAATACTAAAAGCACAGAAAGAAATAGGGGAAGAAAGCAGCGCACCCATAATAACAGTAGAGAAAAAAGTCTCTTGGATGGTTAACTTCAAAAACATCATCATCCAATATGGATAAACCAGTTTTGTAGCACTTTGACAACAAGCAAAGCAAAAGAAACTCTGAGTGTAGGGGAGTTAGGTGCTCTGCAGAGACCTGAACTTTCCGAAGTGCAGTGAACAAAGGAGCCACACCTCGTATTGGAGTTTCCAACAACATCACTTGATCCTTCAACCTCCTACACACAGATAAAACTAAAAAAATTCCAAAAAAATTCAAAAACACATTAATCAAAAACCAAGAAATAACATCACCATCAAATTAAAACCCATTCTGTTCTAGATCCATCAGCACCTTAAACATGCACAAAACTACAAATTCAGAAGAAAAAACAGTCAACACTAAAATACCAAAGCCAAGAAAGAAAACCAACACCAAAAAAAGATCTTCCCAATCTTCATCTGTCCCCTTTCTTCTCTCTCTAATTGATTAATCTCGACTCACTAAATATTTTTCCTTTTTCCCAATCCAGTGTTGTTAGTAAGATATAGAATGGATGGATGAAGAAGGGGGACGTTTGGTCGAGAAGAGTTAGAGGAGATATTTTTAAAGTAGTGGGATTCGCCTAAACTCTTCCACTCCCTATCTCACCTCCTCAACTTCTTCTATGCTATGTGGAACTTTTGACAGAACAATTTCCATTTATCTCTCAATCTCTCTACATGTTTCTTCTTTATTTCCTTTTAACAAAACACTTACAGTTTCTACTCTATTTCCCACCTATGTCCATTCATCCTTCATGTTTCCATCTAATCTATTTCTCCTCTCTACCACGCCGACTAAACATCTCTCCTTCACTTTTATTGAATTGTAAACAACAATCGATCGCACAAGTATCTAAAAACCAATAAAATAATTTCAACCCGCAATTTGTTACTTAATTAACTCATGTAAACAACAAGGTTTCAAAATAAGTGCGCAAAAACAACTTCGGCCAGCAATTTCCCAACATCAAGGATCAACCCTAACTACGACCGCAATTTAAAGCAGTTTCTATAAAACCAATGAATCAGGAAAAACTAACGATTTGAATCTCATATTTTCATACATTTTTCAGGGGCCAAACGAATTTGATCGCTGCAAGCGCCGATGAACCTGGTAGCGATTGGAACGGCAGTCTCAGCCTGCGTTTTGGTGATCGGACTAGTCATGTAGGCATCTCTGCAATCACAAAAGAATCAAAATAAAACAATTCGCATAATCTCGCAACAATATTCAAGGGTTCAAGAACTAGGGTTTTTGGCATCAACAAATAACGCTTATAATTAATCTTTTTTGGGACGTACAAGATGTAGAGAAAACCGAGGGAGTGAATGGAAGGGTCGAGTTGAGTGAGAAGCGGGGGGAGGCGAGTTGACTTGGATCGGAGCAAGTCATCGGCTTGTTTCAAAATACTATGGAGGCGATTGACATCGCTAGAAGTGCTTGATAGCCCTTGGATTTGAGCGACCAAAGCTTCCAAAGGGTCCATGCAGTACAGTTACTTGCTTTTCGACTCGTTCACTCGTTTGTTCTTACCGACTCAGTGAAAACACATAACAGTGATTCACTCCCGAAGCTCCTCTTCGTTTTTCTGTCTTCCTGAGAGTGTAATGTAGCACATGAATGTGTTTGTATTTAATAGAGAACATTTTAAACAAAAATATAATGCATTTGCAATCAATTTGGAAGATCACTATCGAATTAATGCCTTAAGGTTAAAATTTATTTATTTTATTAATTATCTTTAATATCTCAAGTATTTTTTATGTTTGTTTGTCTCATTTTATATGAAATTTTAAAAATTAACTGAATAATATTCATTATCCTAAACTTATTTGTCAAACTAATATTCATATTCTTTTTATCAAATTATTAGTAAAAAATATAAAATAAATAAACAAACAACTAAGAAATAAAGTCGAGGTTCTTACAACTAAGATATACATACTGGTAATTATCTTGATAATATATATGCATATATATATATATATATATATATATATATATATATATATATATATCCAAATTGTCCATCTAAATCACCAAAACATCTTCCAGTAGCTCAAAATCAAATCAACAAAACAATTATACTGTCACATCTTCCATTAGCTAAAGGCATATGAAAAAAATCACATGTGCTCAAAAAATCTAATTTCTCTCTAAGTTGTATCATATATCCTACATATTGTAACCATATCATAACAGGTTTCTATAGTTAAGCTCCTAAACATCAACTACAAAAGAACAACCACAAATGAGTACTATTTATGCTAGCGACAAATAGAAAGCGGATTCCGTGGCTGAAAACATGATAACTTTAAATAACACTAATACCTAATGATTGGACTGGAAATCCCACACCAAATCAGAAGCTATAGCCTTGACAATTGAACTGCATATATTAAAGTAACACAAATGTTACTAAGAAAACAAGAGAAGAAATTAGATATTATTTCTAAATTTTACAATTGGGTTAATGTTAATGATCTCTTAGCTTTGCCTTCTTCGAGTTCTATGTACACTTGGTGTAATGTTAAAAAATGCTTCCTTGGTTCTAAAGAGTTAAATTTTCCTTTCACATGTGCATTACACCTTCTCTCTCATGACTTTGTTTGACCATAGTTAACTATATTCTCAAATTATATTCTATAATTTGATATCGAAAAGTATACTGATTTCCATTTTCCCTCAAAATTTGATTAAAATCTAATGTAATAGTGTGTTTCGAAGTAGGAACCAAAAGAAATGAAAAATCACTTCCTATGTGTCCATCATTAGCATGTTTGGTTATTTGCTTTTTGTGGTGGCAATGGAGCTACTAAACATTTATAGATAGATGGGTTGGGACTGAAAGGAAAAAAATCATGATATTTGTTTCGTTGTTCGTTTTTGTATTATCAGGATCTTATTCCATTATATTTAGCAAAACTTAGTATTGCATTTTAGGTAAATAATGGATACATTATATCACTTTCTTCCTAAATCACCATACATGTTATTTTAAGAAACCAAAACATCAAAATCTTATAGGGCCATTTGCAAGACTCAAATCAATCAACCAATCCTTGGATTGTGCCTTGACTTGAGATTAAACAGTGAAAGTATTTTGAGGGCTTGTTCAGATTCCTCTACTGTTCCTGATATTTATATAAATGATAAAGGAGATACAAGGGAAGTTGAAACATTAAAGGCTACAACTAGGTGCTAGGTGTAGAGGTTATCCAACACTCAACCTCCCAGCTTACACATAATGATTGCCTAGATATACTAATTATTTCTACACTCCCCCTCAAGCTGGAGCATACAAATTGTATGTACCAAGCTTGGAACAAATAAACTCAAATCTGAGGTCCCCTTAATGACTTGGTCAGCATATTTGCGAGTTGGTCATTCGATCCCACAAACTCAGTACATATTTCCTTTGCCAACAACTTTTCACGAACAAAATGGCAGTCTATTTCTATATGTTTTGTTCTCTCGTGAAACACTAGATTTGATGCAATGTGGAGAGCAGCTTGATTATCGCAATACATCTTCATAGTCTGGATGTCACAAAATTATGTTCTTGAAGAAATTGCTTCACCCATATAAGTTCACATGTTAGTGATGCCATGGCTCTATATTCAGCTTCAGCTGTCGATCTAGTCATTACACTCTGTTTCTTACTTTTCCATGAAATAACATTACATCCAAGGAATACACAGTATCCAGTAGTAGATCATCTGTACATAAGAGATCCTACCCAATCCGGATCACAATATCCAGAGACATGAAAGCTTCCTCTATCTTCATATAACAACCCTTGCCCGGGAGCCTTTTTTTGTACCTCACAATGCGGATGATAGGATTCGAATGGCCAACACATGGAGACTGCATAAACGGACTAACCACTCCAACTACAAAGGATAGATCTGGCCTTGTAATAGTGAGATAAATTAGTTTTCCGATCAGCCTCCTGTATCTTTAAAGAGAATAATTCACCTTCTTCACTTGTTAACTTTTGATTTGGGTCCATAGGATTCTCAACTAGTTTACAATCAATCATACCATTTTCATGTAGTATATCAAGAGCATACTTCCTTTGAGAGATTACAACGCCATATTTAGATTGTGCCACTTCAATGCCCAAGAAGTATTTGAGGCTTCCCAAATCCTTGGTTTGAAAATGCCTACACAAGTGCTCCTTTAATTGAGATATGTCAACAATATCATTTCCTGTAATGACTATATCATCAACATATACTATTAGGTAGATACATTTCCCAGGAGAAGTATGAGTAAAAGACCGAGTGATCTTCCTCACTGCGTCTTAACCTAAAACTATGAACAATGGAGTTGAATTTTCCAAACCAGGCATGTGGTAATTGTTTGAGGCCGTATAAAGAGCAATACAATTTGCACACCATACCAGACTCCCCCTGAGCAACAAACCTAGAAGGTTGCTGCATGTAGACTTTCTCCTCAAGATCACCATGAAGGAAATCATTCTTGATATCCAATTGATGAAGTGGCCAATGACGAATGGTGGCCATTGCAAAGAAGAGGTGAATTGTAGTCATTTTCACCACAGGAGAGAAAGTGTCACAATAATCAAGGCAGTGTACCCTTTGGCAACTAATTAGGCTTTGAGCCTATCAACTTGACTGTTAGAGCCAACCTTAACTGCATATACCCATCGGCAACCAACAGCTTTCTTGCTCGGTGGGAGGGGCATGAGCTCCCAAGTATTGCTATGTTCAAGAGCTTGCATTTCTGCAATCATGGCTTGTCGCCATCCAAGATGATCAAGTGTTTCCTTCACAGTTTTAGGAATAGTAACAGAAGACACTGAAGATAAAAGAGAACAATAGGAAGGCGACAATATGTGATAACTAACAAAATTATAAATGGGATGGGGGTTCCTAGTGGAACTAATACCCTTTTTGAAGTTGTAAATAGCCCAAGAAAACACATTTGAGAGAGCAAACAGAAAGCTTGTCTAACCCTGGAGACATGTCATGAACAAAACATACACAACCAAAAACTCTAGGAGAAATGTGAAAGAAAGGATTATCTGGAAACAAAATGGAGAAAGGGACCTTATGATTGAGAGAGGAAGATGGCATCCGATTAATGAGAAAACCTGCAGTTAAGATGCCCAGTGATGGACAAGAACATTGGCACTAAGCAAAAGGGTACGAGCAGTTTCAACCAAGTGTCTATTTTTTCTTTCTGCTATACCATTTTGTTGTGGCATATGAGGACAAGTAGACTAATGCAGGATACCATGGGAGCTCAAAACGTTAGAAAAAGCAGATGAAAAGTACTCCTTAGCATTGTCACTTCTTAAGATTTTGATTACTTGACTGAATTGATTATTAATTTCATTCAAAAAGGATGTGAAGATGGATAACAATTCAGAATAATCTTTCATAAGATAAACCGAAGTACATCTCGAATATTCATCAATGAAAGTAACAAAATACCTAAAGCCCAAAGATGAGACACGACTAGGTCCCCAGATATCGGAATGGATGACAGAAAAACTAGAAGTACACTTTGATTGAGACCTTTTAGGAAAGGTAGATCTAACATGTTTTCCTAGTTGACATAACTCACATTCTAAGGTCTGGAGACTACTAAGTTCAGGAAACATTTTCTTTAACTTGGACAGATGAGGGTGGCCAAGCCGATCATGTAACATTTTAGGATTGGAAGTTGCAACACATGACACTCGTGGACGAGATCCAAAATGGTATAATCCGCCCACTTCATATCCTTCTCCAATCTGTCTCCCCGAACCACGCTCCTGTATAACAAAAGATTTGTTATCGAAGGTTACTGAGCAATTCAATGTTTTGGTAACAAACTTAAGGAACTTAAATTGAAGGGACAATTAGGGACAAAAAGGACAAATTTTAGATTTAAGGAGGGAGATAGGATGGCTTGACCGACTCCCTTTGAGGATGTTTTAGAACCATTCGTAAGGGTTATAAAATGAGATTTTTCTTGAAATGAAATGGTTGAGAACAAGGAGGCTGGTCGAGGTGGTCGTGTTGTCCTTGACCAAGAAACCACATTTCCACGGCAGCCGACCAAGATAGATAGTTTTGGCCATTTTGGATCAGGGAGATCAAGTACAGTTGCAGATGTGAAAAAAAAACAAGAGAAACCCTAAGCCCTAGGATGATTTTCACAAGGGAGGCCTCGGGATCTCACTCAAACTGGATTCTAGGGGGCTGAACAGATAGAGGAAGCTCCGGCTACCCCTACGGTGGAGACACGACGAGGTTCCGGCGGCGTGTGAGTGTCAAGCGCCTGGCTGCAGCGGACAGTGTAGTGGCGCGTGGCAGCACGTGGAGGAGAAGTTGCCTTCGGCACCAACGGGGTTGGTCGTTGCTCGAAGACGCGATCCAGATCCGCTGGACGAAACTGTGGCAGCGGACAGTTAAGGACAGGGGCAGACTGGCAGAAACTAGTGCTAGACAGTGTTGGACAGTAGTGGGTAACTTCAGATAATGACAAACCAAGCTAGACAGCTGCGGATAGCGGTGACTAGTGGTGGAGAACTGCCACAGACGGCAGTGACAAATGGTGGTGGACCGGACAAGACAGAAACCAAAGTGGAATCGACCCACTCTGATACCATCTTGAGATTGAGACTGAAAATATGAGTAGTGGGCTTATGGGACCACTCTCACTTTCTTCTATTTATAATGAAAACTTATACAAGTACATGGAAGACTAAGAGACTGCACTAGGACCCTAGCTGCATAATTAGATACAACAGTAGAGGTTTCTCGCACTCTACACCCTATACATAGGGTTAATGATACAAAATAGAAGTAATAATTTTAACAATAGTGTTGTTAAGTAGTGGCAGGTCGCTGCAACAGGTGCTCAATTGCATTGTGTTTATGGGATATGGTCATTATATGCTCAATCACAGCCACACTATAATTGAAAAAAAATGTGTCTACTATGGCCATTTTGATGAACAAGGGTTAAAAACCCAAATTTTCCCTCGATTTGAGTTTATTTTCTTAGGATAGTCTCAAGATATAGCTATGGTGTTGTTGTGGTCAGCTGTTCTACCTTGAAATAAGTTGGGTCCTCAAATTTGACCTTATTCCCTTGCCAAAACAAGGCTCAAAACCTTAGCTTTATTCTTCCCCAACAAAATGAAACACCACTTGAACCAAGTATAAACTATTAAAGAACAGGGAACTTGTAGAATCAGCAGTGGGGAGAAAGTAAAATCAAGAAAATAGGGTCAAGTTTGTGTTGTCTCACTTTTCAATATTATGTGGCACTGATGTTGGACTTTATTGCCATAATGCCTTCTGGTGATGATACAAATTGAGATAACTTAGCGTATAGTTTTTTGTCCAAAATGGAAACATAAACATAAATTAGTGAAACATTAACTAAAAAGTTGTGGTGGTCTGTCTCAGGTCAGGTTAAGGAAACCTGAAATCATGAATTTTTGAATGGTTATGGTGTTTACTATTTCATATTACTTTGATCTTAATTCAAGGTGTAGAAATAATTAGTATATCTAGGCAATCATTATGTGTAAGCTAGGAGGTTGAATGTTGGATAACCTCTACATCTAGCACCTAGTTGTAGCTTTTAATGTTTCAACTTCCCTTGTATCTCCTTTATCATTTATATAAATATTAGGAACAGTAGAGGGATCTGAACAAGCCCTCAAAATATTTTCACTGTTTAATCTCAAGTTGGTATCAGAGCAGGTCGATCCCACTCTGGTTTCTGTCTGGTCCTGCCCACCGGCACTTGTTGCCACAGTTCGCGGCTGTCTGCCGCCATCTGCCATTGTTCGTTATTGTCTATAGTTGCCCACTGCCATTAAACGCTATCCAAAGCTACCAGCAGCCACTGTTCACGAAATCGTCGTCTTCTGCCACTGTTCTGCCGCCGTCCGCCATTATTCGCCGCCAGTCGTCGTCTTCAGTTTTCACCGGCAACCACTGGATCTAGACCGCCTCTCCGAGCGACAGCCAACCCTGTCGGTGCCAAAGGCAGACTCGTTGCCACGCGCCTCCACGTGCGTCATTTCAATCCACTGCAGCCAAGCGCGTGTCGTCCATGCGCCGCCTTCCAGTCGCTAGTTCGTCATTATGCCACCTCCATAGGTGTCGCCGGAGCCACTCTACCCGTTTTGACCTTCAAAACTTTGTTCCGGAGAAGTCCAGACACAACCCTTGCGGAAATCTCCCTAGGGCATTCGAAAATCTTCACTGTTTTCCGAAGCTCCTCGCTGTGTTTTTGTTCCCTTGATCAAATATGGCCACTGGAGGTACTGGGAGTGCTATTTCATTCTCTAGAAGCCCCTACATTACTTCCAAGAAGCTAGACGGGCAAAATTACCTCTCCCGGACCGCTGCCGTTGAGATGTGGTTGCTTGGTCAGGGACATCATGACCATCTTGAGAAAGACGAAAGCCATGAGCTTGAAGAAAAAGCCAAACAGTGGAAGCAAGCAGATTTTCAGTTGTGTGCCCTGTTGTGGCAATCCGTGGAGCCAAGACTTTTAATGTTTCTTAAGGCCTTCAAGACATGTCACTCGTTTTGGAAGAGGACTCAGAATATATATTACAACGATATCCAACGCCTATATGATTCGACGGACAAGTTGGCATCTCTAAAAATGACCAACCATGACATGATCTCCTTCATGAATGAAGCACAATCAGCCATGGAAGACCTGCAGATGTTTCTAGAAGTTCACGTTTCAAATGAAATGAAGAAGCTGGACAAATACTATATGGTGATGATTCCTCGCGCCATTCATCCAGACTTCAATTACATCAGAGATCAACTTCTGACCTCTCATGAGGTCCCTTCCATGGAAACCTTGATCCAACGCATGATTCATGTCCCAAAAGTCCTAACACATGAAACTCTAGAATCTCCTGCTCGAGTAGAATCATTTGTTATGGCCGCAACTCGAGGAAGAGGAGAACGTGGACCTAGAGGTGGACGTGGAGGCCACGGGCGTCCTCAATGCACGTATTGCAAAAGGATGGGTCACACTCAAGAAAACTGTTACACCTTACAAGGTTTTCCTTCCAAAACTGCCAATGTCTCTCAGGCTTAAACTACTAAATCCAAGTTCAGTAAGGATGAGTATCAAGAGTACCTACACCTCAAGTCCAACAGCTTGACACAGTCATCTCAAGTTCTGAGTACATCAACAGCTTGCATCTCTCAATTTATGGAAAGTCACAATTCATGGGTAATTGATTCCAATGCTTCTCACCACATCTCTAGTAATACCTATTTGTTCTCAACCATTTCATTTCAAGACAAACCTCATTTTATAACCCTTGCAAATGGGTCTAAAACTTCCCCAAAGGAAGTCAGTCAAGTCATCATGTCTCCCTCCTTAAATCTAAAATCTATCCTTTTTGTCCCTAATTGCCCCTTCAATTTAATTTTCCTTTAAGCAGTTAACCAAAATGTTAAATTGTTCAGTAACCTTTGATAACAAATCTTTTGTTATATAGGAGCGTGGTTTGGGGAGATAGATTGGAGAAGGATATGAAGCAGGAGGATTATATCATTTTGGATCTCGTCCACGAGTGTCATGTGTTGCAGCCCCTAGTCCTAAAATGTTACATGATCGGCTTGGTCACCCTCATCTATCCAAGTTTAAAAAAATGTGTTCTGAACTTAGTGGTCCCCAGACCTTAGAATGTGAGTCATGTCAACTAGGAAAACATGTTAGATCTGCCTTTCCTAAAAGGTCTCAATCACAATGTAATTCTAGTTTTTCTATTATCCATTCCAATATTTGGGGACCTAGGCATGTTTCGTCTTTTGATTTTAGGTATTTTGTTACTTTCATCGATAGATTTTCAAGATGTACTTGGGTTTATCTTATGAAAGATCGTTCTGAATTGTTATCCATCTTCACATCCTTTTTACACGAAATCAAGAATCAATTCGGTCGAGTAATCAAAATCTTAAGAAGTGACAATGCCAAAGAGTACTTCTTATCTGCTTTGTCTGCGGTTTTAAGTTCACATGGTAGCTTGCATCAGTCCACTTGTCCACATACGCCACAGGAAAACGGTATAGCAAAAAGAAAAAGTCGACACTTGTTTGAAACTGCTCATACACTTTTGCTTCGTGCCCACATTCCTGTCCATCATTGGGGAGATGCCATCTTAACGGCATGTTTTCTTATTAACCGAATGCCATCGTCCTCTCTCAATCATAAAGTCCCTTTCTCCATCTTGTTTCCAAATAACCCTCTCTTTCACATTTCTCCTCGGGTATTTGGTTTTGTATGTTTTGTTCACGACCTGTCTCCAGGTCTAGATAAGCTTTCTGCTTGTGCTCTCAAATGTGTCTTCTTGGACTATTCTCGACTTCAAAAAGGGTATCGGTGTTACTCTTGAAACCAAGAAATACTACATGTCTGCCAATGTCACATTCTTTGGACAAACCCCTTATTTCTCTTCCTCTGTTCAAGACGCTCATGTCATACAGTAGGTCCTCCCTATTCCAGTGGTTGAGTCCCCTATCTCGGATGCCTCTGTCAACCCGAGTCCTAATCAAAGTCCTCTCAATCCCCCATCCCCACCTACTAATACCCTCCTGAGTCCCGACCTCCAACACAGGACTCCGACGGATAGTCCAATTATCCAAGAATATGGTGAATCCCCGACTTCAGATCCTTCTCCCTCATCTCTTGCTCCCATGCCTCCTGATGAAGGTGATTCCGGTTGGTCCATTGCTCTTAGAAAAGGTATTCGTTCCACTCGGAACCCTATCCCATTTATAATTTTCTTAGTTATCACATATTGTCGCCTTCCTATTGTTCTCTTTTATCTTCAATGTCTTCTATTACTATTCCCAAAAATGTGAAGGAAGCACTTGATCATCCTAGATGGCGACAAGCCATGATTGCAGAAATGCAAGCTCTTGAACACAGCAATACTTGGGAGCTCACGCCCCTCCCACCGGGCAAGAAGGTTGTTGGTTGTCGATGGGTATATGCAGTTAAGGTTGGCTGTGACGGTCAGGTTGATAGGCTCAAAGCCCGATTAGTTGCCAAAGGGTACACTACCTTGATTATTGTGACACTTTCTCTCCTGTGGCCAAGATGACTACTATTCGCCTCTTCTTTGCAATGACAGCAATTCGTCACTGGCCGCTTCATCAATTGGATATCAAAAATGCCTTCCTTTATGGTTATCTTGAGGAGAAAGTCTACATGGAGCAACCTCCTGGGTTTGTTGATCAGGGGAAGTCTGGTATGGTATGCAAATTGTATCGCTCTTTATATGGCCTCAAACAATCACCACGAGCTTGGTTTGGAAAATTCAGCTCCATTGTTCAAAAATTTGGGTTAAGACGCAGTAAGGCAGATCACTCAGTCTTTTACAAACATACCTCTCCTGGGAAATGTATCTACCTAATAGTATATGTTGATGATATTGTCATTATAGGAAATGATACTGCTGGAATATCTCAATTGAAGGAGCACTTGTGTAGACATTTTCAAACCAAGGATCTCGGAAGCCTCAAATACTTCTTGGGCATTGAAGTAGCTCAGTCAAAAGATGGAGTTGTAATCTCTCAAAGGAAATATGCTCTTGATATATTACAAGAAACAGGCATGATTGACTGCAGACTAGTAGACAGTCCTATGGACCCAAATCAGATGTCAACAACAAAAGGCGAATTATTCTCCGATCCAGAGAAATAGAGGAGGCTTGTTGGAAAGTTAATATATCTTACTATTACGAGACTTGATCTATCTTTTGCAGTTGGAGTTGTTAGTCAGTTTATGCAGACTCCATGTCTTGGACATTGGAATGCCATCATCCGTATTTTAAGGTACCTCAAGAAGGCTCCAAGACAAGGTTTGCTATATGAGGATAAAGGAAATGTTCATATCTCCGGGTACTGTGATGCTGATTGGGCAGGCTCCCCTATTGACAGACGCTCTACTACGGGATATTGTGTCTTCCTTGGAGGAAATGTTATCTCTTGGAAAAGTAAGAAGCAAAATGTAGTGGCCCGATCCACCGGTGAAGCTGAATATCGGGCAATGGCATCTCGCATGTTGGAACTCATATGGGTAAAGCAATTTCTTTGAGAGCTTAACTTCTGTGAAATTCAGACCATGAAGATGTACTATGACAACCAGGCTGCTCTCCACATTGCATCAAATCTAGTGTTTCATGAGAGAACTAAACACATAGAAATTGACTGCCACTTTGTTCGAAAAAAATTGATGACCAAGGAAATTTGTACTGAGTTCGTTGGGTCAAATGACCAACTTGCAAATGTGTTAACCAAGTCATCAAGGGGACCTCGGATTGAGTTCATTTGTTCCAAGCTTGGTTCATACAATTTGTATGCTCTAACTTGAGGGGGAGTGTTGAAATTATTACTTCTATTTTGTATCATTAACCCTATGTATAGAGGTGTAGAGTGTGGGAAACCTCTACTATTGTATCTAATTATGCAGCTAGGGTCCTAGTGCAGTCTCTTAGTCTTCCATGTATTTGTATAAGTTTTCATTATAGATAGAAGAAAGTGAGAGTGGTCCCATAAGTCCACTACTCATATATTTTAAGTCTCAATCTCAAGTACTATAATAGTGCCTCCACTGCCCATTGCCTTACACTACAGCTAAAGTTTCCTAATTTCCCAGCCACACATTACATCTCCAAATCAAAGTACAAACAAAGCTAACCTACACATAAAAAGTATAAACAGACCTAATCTACAACTTCCGCTTATGTGGAAGTACCAATATTTTTATGTAAGAGCATAATAATGGAGGTGTAAATTGTGTGCTTTGGATGCATATCAATGCAAGCACTTGTCTGCCAAAAGCTTTAGGGTTTAAGATCTCTTTGTCAATCATTTTCGGAATAGATGTAGTCACCTTCACCACGTGATAATGACTTTCTACCTTATATTATCTAACACGTGTTAAATATTCATATCATTTAAAATTAAAATAAGAGAGTTATTCCGTGGTTTCATTCATAAGCACAGATTCAGGACATCCTTATTTCCATTCCATTCTCATTCATAAGCACAAACTCAGCACATCCCTATTTCCATTCCATTCTTTCATTCATAAGCAGAGATTCAACACAAATTAAGTAAAAATAGAGCCAACGGAAATAGGGATTACAAACTAAACCCAGAGAAGGGAATTAGGGATTACGAATTGTACCTTGATAGTGGCGGGCGACACCAACGATGCAGAACGAACGGTGAGCGACTGAAGACAAGCATTCAACACAGATTGAGTACAAACAGAGCCAACGAATATAGGGATTACAAACTAAACCCAGAAAAGGGAATTAGAGATTACAAATTGTATTTGACAGTGGTGGGCGACGCCAACGGTGCAGAAGGAACGGTGAGCGAGTGAAGGCACAGTGAGCGGCGGAACGCCGGTGGAGGAAGGGACAGTGACGCAGTGACGGAGGAAGGTGGTGAACGTATGAGTGACCGAGAGTCGTGGGTGATGTGGTGAACGAATTATTTTCTACATACTTAATTTAAATTTATATCTTATTTTAGTTTTAGGAAATACATGGAATTTATAATTCACGAAAAAATGTATCATATTTTATTTAATTTATATTTATATTTCATTTTAGTTTTAGAATATATTTTTATATAAATAATACATCGAAATTGTATCGCTTTAATTTTTCAGATATTTAATTTAAGATTATATTTTATTTTAATTTTAGAGAATATGTTTTGATAAATAATACATAAGAAATATGTTATTTTATTTTGCACATATTTAATTTAAATTTATATTTTATTTTAAATTTAGGAAATACTTTTAGATAAATATTATATTTCAAATATATTACTTTAATTTTCATATATCTAACTTAAATTTATATTTTATTTTAGTTTTAGAAAATACTAGCGTAACACAGGCGCTATTAGCGCCTGTATCTATACATTTTTTAAATATGCGTGATATTATATTAATAGGTGATAATATTATAATGTTATTAAGTTAATATATATATATATATATATATATATTAAAATTATATTTATTAAAAATAAAGTGAAATATATCAGAACAAATAAAAAAATAACCATCGATAAATAAAGAAAAAAGATAAGAAATAGAAACATCTGATTTTATAAAAAGTCTATAAAAGTAACGGTCAATTTTTAAAAATTTAATAAATTATTATATTTAAAGGGGTAAAATCGGTATTTTGAAAAGTGAACACAAAAAAAGGAATCTCCTTTATATATTGTTATAGATTCTTGATAAATAATACACTAAAAATAAATCATTTTATTTTCCACATATTTAACTTAAATTTATATTTTATTTTAGTTTTAGGAAATATTCTTGTATAAATAATACACAGAAAATGTACTATTTTATTTTTCACATATTTAATTTATATTTATATTTACATTTTATTTTAGTTTAGAAAATACCCTTAGATAAATAATACACTACAAATGTATCATTTTATTTTGGGTTAATTATATTTCTGGTCCCTCAAGTATTAAGCGATTTTGATTTTCGTCACTCCATCTAAAGTTTGCTCTATTTAGGTCCTTCACATTTTGAAACACTTGGAATTGGTCCTCATTTTTGGACGTCGTTAGTTTCTTTTGGCACCTGGCAAACAGATTGTCATGTCAGGATCCCGTTTTCAGCTTTGTCACTTGTATATGTTCTACACATGTTAATTAAACATGAGTTAGGATTTGTTAAAATTAGAAAGAAGGGGAAGACCCATTTGGTGAGGGGAAGAGGCATTTGGTGAGAACAAAGAGGATTACAACATTATAAACTACAATTAATACAGAATATAATCGAAAGCTGGGGCATTAGTTATAATCAAAAGCTAAGACAATGGTTTGATGTGATTGACAAAATCACGATTTCTAGTACTAAGGTTAGTTCGTTTGTTGTTTTGATTCTTTTTATTGTTTGGTTTGGTTTGGCTGTTTTTTTGTTGTTGTTCATGTATGGTTCAATTTGTTTAATTTGTGTGTTGATTTAAAATGTAGGGCTGGAAATGGGGTTCGTTGTTGCTTTTCATCATATGGGTAGGTTCAAAAGAAATAAGGGATTGAAATACATTGGGGGTGAAATTCATGTTGTTAAAAGGTTCGATCCATATTTTTTTGTCCTATTTTGAAGCATTGGGCATCGTCAAAGAGTTTAAATATGGTGGTGATGTGAAACTTTGGTGGAAGGGTTCAAAACAAAAGCTATTAAACAACCTGAGATTGTTGAATGATGACAATGAAGCACTGGTATTAGCTAACTTTGCAGAGGAGACTAACGAAGAGGTTAATATATATGTTCAGCATGTTCCTAGTCAACATTAAGTTGTTCACTTTATTGGTGATTATGGATTGGAGGAAGTGGTGGGTCAGGATGTTGTGTTGGGTGAGGCAGAAGTTGTAGAAAAGGAAAATGAAATAGAAAGGTAAAAGCACATCTATAATTGTTTCCAATTTTTTTCTTCCAAATAATGCAATTCTGAATCTTTAATACATACCCAACGTTGCAGGACCATCAAACCACAGCTCCACTAGTACAAGGAGATCCACACCCATAGTTGCAGCAAACATGAACCAACAACACAAACAAAAAGCATGGCGGCACAAGTCTTAGGGTCTCAAGCAAGTACTAGAACTCAAGGAATGTCATTTCGAGCCACAACTTAAGGAATGTCATTTCGAGTCACAACTCAAGGAATGTCCTCAGCAAGTTTCCACCCCTAAGTCAGCATCCAAAGCATTTAAGAGTAACTCAAACCCCTTATGGGGACCTCCATCCTCATGCACTAGAAGCCACAGCCATTACCGTGCGCATCCTGATTCTCCACACTCTAATGATGTCCTTAAGATGACTCTTGCCACCACAAACTCCAACTCATGATCCTTTCATCTACTGGCCACCACCTATAGATCACACGAGGGAATTATCTAATTACAAACTAATATCTGTAACATCGAGTGGAGCACCCTAATACAGACCACAATTTGTATTCATCACAAGACTATCAGCCTCACCGGCTCCGACCATAAATAGTAATCAAGTGAACCATCTGTACTAGCCATAACTATCATGCTCGCATTGGAATTCCAATACCATCAAGCTCCAACCTAGAATGGTCATGTGTTCAACTCCCCATTACAAGCTACAACTCATAAATGGGCCCCTAACAAGTCATCTTTTCAAGGCCTTCATCCAAAGCAGTGTAAAATCTTCCAACGCAGCCTCACTCTGCGTGAAACATCACTTGACGCATCTACAACGTCGCCAGGCAAAACCTAGTTCCAAACCGCCTGGCAAGACACTTGGCACCTGGCAATGACAACCCATTGGATTTTGATCCAGGCCAAATTTTCCAATGAACCGCTTGGTGGAACCCCTTATGTCACCAAGCATCAACTCTCAGGTTTTACTCCAGATTTTTCTTTTTGGCCTATCACCTGGCGATGCAGGTTGAACTATTAGTCGCCACACTAGTAACATACCAATTACTGGTTTTTCTCCTCTAACTCAGGTTCCAATGAACCCAATTTCCCAAACCACACAATCCAGAGTATCAATACATATACTCTTCTACTTAAATGGGTTCAATTGTTTAATCACATAGCTCATACCTTAATTCAATACTCATCACTTCTAAACATGTACATTCATCATTCACATTTAAGTAACAATATTTATCCAACGGAACCTAACCAACACTTAGATTTAACCAACAATAAAATATACCTACGAACATTAAAATTCAGCAACTAATTCATGCATATCGTTACTCCAGACTCAAGTTTCACCAACACATAGATTTTATCCCTCATATACTTATTCATAAGTTTATGCATGCATTCTCATGTTGATATAGATTATACTAGCCCTGTATGCATATAAGCTTATGCACTCGTACATGAATGATGCAACCAAATTTAGACTTTACTCTATTGGTTTTTACACATAAGATTAATATATATATATATATATATATATATATATATATATATATATATATATATATACATATATTCATACGTGCATTCAAGGGAATTTCAACATCTCAATTCGCACCTAACAGTCAGCCCCAAAGGAACACTGGAGTCGTCTATCGCCTGGCCACTAACTTGTACCGCCAAGTAGTGCATCAGTTTATGGGTTGAACCTAGATTCTTTTGCACATGCGAGAACCTTCAAATTTTCCAACTCACTAACAATCGTGCAATTTCATGCAATATGGCATTTCATCATATGCACAGTGTTCAGGCATATTCATTCCACTCATACATGCATTAAAATCATTACAATCGCCACAGTTAAATCACATTCCCATTCATCCCAAATCAAGGCAAACCTTCATACTCATGAAATCACCAATTCATCCATTTATCATACCCACAATGGTAAATCATACAATTTATATGCACACGTTAATTTAGACTAGATATATTCTCACAGCACCAAGGCACATCCTGTAACGTCCTAGCCGGAAATTACTTATTAAAATAAAACAAAAATAAAATTCAATAAAACAACCTCATTTATCATTCAACAATTTCCCACAACATCTCACCGTGACACCAAGTGGAGCTCCCCAAAACAAACATAAAGTTTGTAGTTGTTCCAGACTACCAAAACTCTATCAGAATGCTTTGAAAAGGGCAATCACCTGAACCTCGTCGTACGAGCTACAACTCGCACACTCCACTGGACTTCCTAAACCACCAGGCTACAACCTAGAGTGGTCACGTGTTAATCCAAAACGGGTTACACTCGTAACTGGACCCCAGCCAAAGCCTCGCATCATGAACATCACCTAAAGTTGTGTAGAAACCTTTCCTCGCGCACCATCACTGAACCAAAACCGCTTGGGGCGCATCTCACATCGTCAAGCAACACTGGGTCTAGACTGCCTGGCGGGCATCACGCACCGCCACGCGCCACGCGCCTGCAACATCATCACTGCACTGTCACCGCCACGCGGATTCCACCATGCCGCCAGGCGCCACTCACCACCACCGCCTGGCGCACCTACCCCACGCCGCCAGGCGCCACCGCACCATCAGGGTCTCTGCTGCACCATTCCTCCTGGCGGAACCCTCCCTACCGCCAGGCGCCCTGCTCACACTGTGACCACTGTCACAGGTTTGTGTCCCGTCCGTCTGGCAGCTCGCACACACCGCTAGGCACCATACCATTAGTGCAATGCTACTGGTTTCTTGGCACTTGAGCAGATCCCCAAAGGATTCCAATCATACCACACATGAAATTATAACACACTATAAATCAAACAAAGCAACCATTTCCAATGTAACTAGCACACCTTAAATAACGCAAACAAGATAGCATGCAATTTATCCCACCTCCAAGCATCAATCTCAATCATTCCAACGTATTTACAGTAGCTAAATTGCGCAATATATTTCATATTCTTCATTTTTCTATTTGACCAAGTCCATAATCACCAATTAAATCATAAAGTGTCCAATTTAATAATCCTCATATGCATGTAGTCCTTATCATGTTTCTACATACAATTCTTATTGAGTTTAATTGCCTCTCTCCCCATTCTCACATAACTGTACCCAATTCTTTTCATACCTTTTAACAATTATAGTTCATTATCTCGCTTGTCAAGCTTTATTCTCACACCACATAAATACTAACACAATTTTACATATCATAGGTTCAATTAACTACATTCAAGAATCCCACGCGGAATAAAACCATGTGTTACTTACCTCTGCGATGTCGCCTGGCAGAAATCACGGTACCGCCAGGCGACGCACAACAATTTCGGTCCTATCCAGGTTTCCCTACACTCGACGTGACCCCAATTAATACCATACACACCATACAACATCATTCTTATATGATTCCAACTGCACCTATCTTATAAAGTTCATACTTGATCATATTAACATCAATTCTATTGAACAATCCGCTAATCAAAAGTATGATCGGCATAATTATTCTCAATTCCAACATGATCCCTAACCCCCAATTCCATTCGTGAGTTCATGAAATTTCCATCAGGCCAATTATATATATATGTGCAATAAAAATACAATCCTAATACCCCAACATCCCCTAACCTGGATCCTTTTGCTTAAAACTTGAATGGCTCTAGATTTCCACTTGCTTTCAAAGATCTCTCTTAATCCTCCTGAAAAATGCCTCACAAATTCACCCAACTCACTCTCTTCATACTGATTTCTCTCCCTTTTCGTGCAGTACCAGTCCAGACCAAGAAAAACCTTCTTTCTCCCTTCAATTTTGTCTTTTAATTACTTCTTAATGAAGGTTAATTGGCCAAAAACAAAAATTGGTTTTATTGCTTGTGATAAGTGTCATTCAAGACCATTATGGGGTTGTTTTTCAGCCCCTTTGGCTACCTTAACGTGGCTGCTGGGTTCTCTACCTCTTCTCTTCTTTGCCAAAAATCAAGTTTAGCAAAAAGAAAACTTAATTTAGGTCTCACCAAGGTTTGAACCCCTAACCATGCAAATATTAAGTCAATGCTAAACCATTAAGTCAATTCATGTTTCGTGCTAACTAACATAATTCAAATACTATATTCTTACTTAACCCGCACATTCATATTATTAAAACAATAATAATTAAATAACACCCAATTGGCATACATAAGACTCGAACCCAAGTCCTCTCACACAACTAAGTACTCTCATCCATTTAAGCTAGTATTTTTCCACGTCACATCAACCACTATCAAATGCCATAAAGGCTTCCACGACCCGCATTTATTAATTAATTATTTATTTAATTAATTAAATTTCACGGGTCTTACACATCCTAAGAACCAAGGAAAATTGCAAAATTAGAAAACCCAGTTCGCGTCGCTTGACGATTCAACTCTGTCGCCAGGGGATTCATAACCAACCCACACATAACACAATTATATAAAACAATCAAGCACAAGCTTCATCTCCTCTAACCTGGATTTCCAGCATCAAAGCTCTTCTACAGTTTCTTTTTGCTCCAAAAAGGTCACATCTTTGCCTCCACACTAAAACGTGCATTAGTTGTAAGACCCGGGAAAATTAAATAATTAAATAAATAATTATTTAATAAATGCGGGTAGTGAGAACCTTTATGACATTTAATGTCGGGGTTTATGACGTGGAACAATATTAGCTCAAGTGGTTGAGAGTACTTGGTTGTGTTGAATGGACTTGGGTTCGAGTCCTATGTATGCCATTTTGAATGATAATTAAAAGCATTTGTCAATGCAATCCTGTTTTCTAGTCATTAAGACTAATTAAATTTGTGGGAGGAGAGTAGGTTTTGAGACTACCATATTGTGAGGGCTATAGAGAGTGAGTTTTGGACATAAATTAAAGAGAGTATCAAGAGCTTACCAATTGCATATTTTAGCAAAGATTATTCAGGTTAGGAGAGGTGTACCTCGTACTTAATATTTATTTACGTAATTCTGCATTGTATGATAATCTTGGATGCCTAGTGCCTAGTTATGCTTTTTCTAGACTATACTGCGTTTCTAGAAATTTTTCAGAAATCGCCTTAAAAGCCGCCAAGCGACTCATTCTGAAACCACCTAGTGTTTGGGTTTTTGTTAAGAACTTCCTGGTGGCAGTTCTTCACCAGGCGACGCGTGGATATGTGGAATAGGTATTTTCATAAAAAAAACATTATTTTTCGTGTTTTTTGCGCAACAGGAATCGTCGGGCGCTGCTTCTGTACTCTCAGGTGCCAAGTTCTTGACATTTGGGCGTTGGGTGCCATGCCACTAATTTTTCTGGTCTATGCAATTTTCGTAAAACTGTGTTTCTCAGTTCATTAATCGTTTGATTTAGCTAAAATTTTGACAGCAGGTTTATAACATGTTGCTCTTTAGTTTATGCAGTGTGATCTTAATTTGGATATGTATAGTTGGAGATATATGATACATATTGTACCACACCTAGCCAAACATGACCAAATAAGTAAACAATACATATACCAAGGAAGTCAAGTATTCAGCCTAGGCCGAGTTAGCCTAAGTTTTACCAGTTCTAACCTAAACATCTAGAGGAACAACCTGCACCTCATATAACCAACATAAACCGTCAAGGTAAGTAGCCGGCCTAGACCGACTACTCCAGCAGACCCGGCAAGATTAAAGTCTAGGCCGACCACTCCGATAAACTCAGTATAATGAAAACCCCTCAGCGTTCAATAAGTCCTAAGGGCCTGGATTAGGGCCCAGGCCCACTTACAGCCAAAGCCCAAGCCAAGGCCCGACCCATAGAATAACCAGACATAATTAAATGCTCTATAAATAGACGTGGACCCCAGTAATTAAAGGTACGCATTCATTACTCTATTAATCACTGATTTGACCTTTTGAGAGCTTTGACTTACTTGAGCTTCGGAGTCCCTTCTGCAGGTAACCCCTCCTGGGTCCAAGTCGACATATGCCAACCAAGAAGAGACCAGTTAAGGAGATAGCGGACTACATGGGTAAGGTGACGCTTGTGCCTAACTTATCTTGTTTGTTCTCTGCAGGAACAATTGGCGCCCACCGTGGGGCACGAGACGAACACCTTTAGTACCCGTTTTTCTCTAAAAATGGTTTCAACCCGCAGCAAAGCTAGAGTGAACAAGCAGGCGGATGTTGGTCCCTCAAGACCTGCTGGCATCACCCCTGACCTGGCCGCCCTCCTGGATGGCCAAGCGAAGATGCAACAAGAGCTGACAGATCTGAAGAAACGCAGTGTTGACGAGATGGAGGCGCTGCGACAAGAGAACTCTCGCCTTAGGCGAAAGATCGAAGCTGATCCCAACCTGAAGGGAAAAACCAAGGAAACCTCTAAAGCTGCAAGGTCCCCGGCCTTCCAGCCCACAGAGGAAGAAAGCGAATACAACCCCATTCCTCATACCTTCACCACTACCCAACAAACACCCATCCCTTCCACCCATCCCCATACCGCAGCCCCAACCCCTGCCGCTACCCTCCCTACACCATACCCACCACCCTACACACCATACATGTTCCACCATACAACCCGCAGTACCCTCCAACAAGCCACATCCCCCCTCACAACCTTACTTCCACCTTCTTCGCTATGACCGCTCATCCCATCCCACCCCATCTGCTCCCTCCTCACCAGCCAGACGTCGTCACCCCTTCACCGACTTCATCGCCAACACCCCTCTCCCCACCTAGTGGGAACCTTTCACCCTGGACCGCTATACTGGCGAAACCAACCTTGATGAGCACCTCAAAGTCTACATCACCCATGTCGCCCTGTACACGTCCCAAGATGCAGTCTTCTGCAAAGCCTTCCCCACCACCCTCAAGGGCCCTACCCTAGAATGGTTCACAACCCTTCCACCTTACTCCATCGACAATTTTGACGTCCTTTCCCACATGTTCTCCACCCATTTCGCTGGCAGCCGCCCACACCAAACTACCACAATCTCCCTCCTGGGCATTAGACAGGAACAAGGCAAACCGCTCAGAGCGTTCATAGATCGCTTCAGTAGGGCAGCTCTTCGCACTCCACACCTCAACCAAGAGATGATCCTTCAGTGCATGGCACTCACCCTACAACCCGGCCCCTTCGCCAACAACGTCTACCTCCACCCACCTGCCTCTATGCACGAACTCAAATTGCGTGCAGCCGACTATGTCTGCATGGAAGAAATGCAAACCCTCCACACCAAATTCTGCAATGACTATGCAGCCACCACCGCCAATCCTACCCCGCAACCTAACCCACGCCCTGATACCCGCCCACGCAAGCCCCGCCAACCTCGCTTCACCAGATTTGCCCCTCTTACCGTAGCCCGCTCCCGCATCCTCGACGAGGCCCTACAAGCTGACCTTATCCCTCCACCACGCAAGACAACCACACCTCCTAACGCTGATATGACCAAATATTGCCGCTACCACCGCAACCATGGCCACACTACAGAAGAATGCAAAGCACTCCAGGATAAAATAAAAGAACTGGTTCGTGTTGGCCACTTTCGCCATTTCATCCGCAGAGATGACCATTCCTCTTTCTCTCGATCCCGTAACCCCCATCGATTCGACCACAGACGCCCTCCACATGACTCCCGTCACGACAGACGCCCCGCCTAACCCACCAACCAAGAATCCGAACCGGCCCGCACCGGCATCACCCCCGCCGACCCTCCCTTACGTGGCACCATCAACACCATCTCTAGTGGCTTCGCTAGTGGAGGATCCACCTCTTCTGCCAGAAAGAAACACCTCCGTCATATCCAGTCCATCAACCATATCACCCATTCCCACCACAGACGCCGCATGCCTCCCATCATCTTCACAAATGACGACTTTCATGGCCTCGACCACCAACAAGATGACCCCATGGTCATCACGGTTGAAATCGAAAACTACGCCGTTAAGAAAGTCCTTGTTGACCAAGGCAGCTCAGTTGACATCCTTTACTGGGCCACCTACCAAAAACTCCAACTTTCGGACACCGCTATGGTCCCCTATGATGAACCAATATATGGCTTCTCTGGCGAACAAGTTTCCACCCGCGACTACATCGACCTCCACACCATCTTTCGTGAGGGAACCCAAACCAAAACCATTCCAATCCGTTTCCTCATCGTCGACGCGCTAACATCCTACAATGTCCTCCTAGGTCGTCCTTCCCTCAACACCCTTGGCGCTGTCGTCTCCACCCCCCTCTTGGCCATGAAGTTCCCTTCTCCTTCTGGTGACATCCTTACCATCCACTGTGACCAAAGCTTGGCACACGAATGCTACATGGCCAACCTGCGCCCACAACTCCCTATTCAACAAACCAACCACATTGAGCGACCACCTGGCTTCGGCATCGCACAATTAGGCGAAGACCTGGACCTAGAGTAGGCCGGGATGTTCGTCTCGAGCCAGTTGAGGAGACCTCCCCTTTAGAGCTTTCCAACGGCCACTCTATCAACCTAGGCATCGGTTTGAACTTTGACGAGCGTGCCATCATCACACCCATCCTCACTAGCAAGACAGACCTTTTCGCCTGGTCAGCCGTTGATCTATCTGGGGTGGACCCTCTGGTGGCATCCCACAAACTATCTATCTATAAAGAAGCCCGCTACATATCCCAGAAAAAACGCAAACTTGGTGAAGAACGCCGCTTGACAACTAAGGTTGAAGCCGACAAGCTACTGAACGCAAGATTCATAGAAGAAGCTTAGTACACCACTTGGCTTTCTAACATAGTCTTGGTGAAGAAAGCCAATGGCAAATGGCGGATGTGTGTAGACTACACGGATCTAAACAAGGCTTGCCCTCGCGATGCCTACCCCTTACCCAACATCGACCGACTCGTTGACGTCGCAGCAGGGAATAAAGTACTTAGTTTTTTGGATGCATATTCTGGGTACAACCAAATCCCCATGGCCGTATCTAACATGCACAAAACCGCCTTTATCACGGACGATGCCAACTACTTCTATAGGGTAATGCCTTTTGGTCTCAAGAATGCCGGAGCAACCTACCAACGGTTGATGGACAAGGTTTTCAGTCATCTAATGGGACAATGTGTCGAAGTATATGTTGACGACATGGTTGTCAAATCACCAAGTCACCACCAACATGTCGATGATCTCTTAGCGGTTTTCTCTGCGCTACGCCAATACAACCTTCGCCTCAACCCAGACAAGTGTGTATTCGGCGTTGACCGGGGTAAATTCCTTGGTTTTATGTTAACCCAACGCGGCATAGAAGCCAATCCCGAAAAATGCAAGGCCATCATCGAGATGCGCAACCCCACTACTATCAAGGAGGTCCAACGTCTTATAGGCCGTCTCACAGCCATTTCCCGCTTCCTACCCAAACTAGCCGAACAAACCCAACCCATAGTCCAACTCTTAAAGAAATCCACCTGGTTCACGTGGACTGATAATTGTGAACAAATCTTCCAAAAACTAAAAACAACCCTAACCTCCCCACCTATCCTCCACAAGCCGGACACCCATCAACCCCTCCTCGTATACGTCACGGCCACTGACCACACCGTTAGCGCCGCGCTCGTCCAAGAAACATACGGCATGCAACACCCTGTCTATTTTGTGAGCAGAACGCTGCAAGATCCTGAAACCAGATATCAAATGGTAGAGAAGTTGGCCCTATCCTTGGTCCACGCAGCATGCCGCCTACGCCCATACTTCCAAAACCACAGCATAACCGTTACAACCGACTACCCAATTCAAAAGATATTGCAAAAACTAGATCTAGCTGGACGCATGTCATCATGGGCCGTCGAGCTGTTAGAATTCAACATCCCCTATGAACCCCATGGCCCTATTAAAGCACAATGTTTAGACTTCGTCAACGACCTCCAGCACACACCCACAGAGGACCAGTGGACGCTTCATGTAGATGGTTCCTCAAATCCAAAAGGTGTCGGCGCTGACATCGTCTTAGAAGGCCCCAACAAAATCCTCATTGAAAAATCCCTTCACTTTGCCTTCAAAACGTCAAATAACCAAGCCGAGTACGAAGCAATCCTCGTTGGCCTTTCCCTAGCCCGCGAGGTAGGTGTCAAGAAATTAACGTGCAAAACCGACTCCAAGCTCACTGTAGGCCATCTAAATGACGAGTTCCAGATAAAAGGCCCCATCCTTCTATAGTATTACCACCTGGTCTGTGCAGTCATTCAATCCGCCTTCGAACAAGTCCGCATCGAACACATCCCAAGGACCGACAATATCAGAGCCGACATCCTCTCCAAATTGGCCAAGTTAAAAAACTGTCACCGATCCCTATTACAACAAACATTATCTACACCCTCCATCACACACACTTGTCAAAATTTAACCCACGTCCCAGCTGGCAACGTCACCCCCTCCCAAAGCCATAACTGGACCACCCCCTATATCCAGTACCTCAAAACCGGCAACCCCCCTCAAGATGTGGACAAAACTTCGATGGCTAAGGCCGCCAGGTACACCATGATAGGCGATGACCTCTACAAACGCGGATACGGCCAACCCCTTCTCAAGTGTGTCACGGCAGAACAAGCACAATATATTATTACAGAGCTACACGAAGGCATTTGTGGCTATCATTCCGGTGCACGCACCATGGCTACCAGAGTTCTTAGAGCCGGATATTTCTGGCCGACTATAGAAGCAGACTGCTAGGATTATGTCAGAAAGTGCAAACCATGTCAAAAACATGGCAACCTTATTCACCAGAAACAAGAATAACTACACCACATACTATCCCCATGGCCATTCACTAAGTGGGGAATGGACATTCTCAGCCCTTTTTCACCCGGCAAAGGGTAGGTGAAATTCTTAATTGTAGCCGTCGACTACTTCACCAAATGGATAGAAGCCAAGCCGCTAACCACCATCACGACCCAGCAAGTTCAGCAATTTGTTTGGAAGGATATTATATGCAGATATGGTGTTCCACATACCATCGTAACAGACAATGGCTGACAATTTATCGACAAAGAGCTTGCCAAGTTCTACACTGGCCTAGGCATCAAACACATCACAAGTTCTGTAGAACATCCACAAACCAATGGACAAGCAAAGGCGGCAAATAAAGTTATCCTCGTGGAGCTACGCAAGAGATTAGATACCGCCAAAGGCCGATGGCCCGAAGAGTTAGTCGAAGTGCTATGGGCTTACAGGTGCACCCCTCAATCATCAACAAATGAATCCCCATTCAGCCTAGTTTACGGTGCAGACGCCATGATACCGGTTGAAATTGGCGAACCATCCCTATGCCGAGAACTATACGACCCAACCCACAACCACCCAAACATGGCTTTGCATCTCGACCTCCTACCCGAACTCAGAGAAAAAGCCCAAATACGAAATTTAGCTGCCAAACAACGAGCTGCCAGAAAATATAATGCAAACCTATGTCCACGATCATTCGCCATCAGGGACTTAGTATGGAGAATGGCCAACAGTGCTAGAAAGAAGGATGGCAAGTTCTTCGCCAATTGGGATGGCCCATACCGCATACGCGAAGATGCAGGATGAGGAGCTTATTGCCTGGAACACTTATCTGGGGAAGGGATTCCCAACACTTGGAGTGTATCACACTTCAAATTCTATTTCAGTTAAATGTATGTTGCACTAAGCCGAACACTTGTAACCCTGGGTGTACTCTTTTTCCTCACCTGGTCTTTTTTTTTTCCCTAAGGAGGGTTTTGGCCAGGGAGGTTTTAACGAGGCACTCCCATTCAATAAATAAAATGAAGGGTTCTCAACTATACAACTTTTCTACGTTTTTACTCTCATATTCGTCTAAGTTCCCCACCCTTACCACAAGTAAGCGGCCTGGGTCGAACACCCTTATCTTGAGCTTAATTCGTCTAAGTTTCCCACCCTTACCCCAAGTAAGCGGCCTGGATCGAACACCCTTATCTTTTGCTTAATTCGTTTAAGTTTCCCACCCTTACCCCAAGTAAGCGGCCTAGGTCGAACACCCTTATCTTGAGCTTAATTCGTTTAAGTTCCCCACCCTTACCACAAGTAAGCGGCCTGGGTCAAACACCCTTATCTTTTGCTTAATTTGTTTAAGTTCCCCACCCTTACCCCAAGTAAGCGGCCTGGGTCGAACACCCTTAACTTGAGCTTAATTTGTCTAAGTTCCCCACCCTTACCCCAAGTAAGCAGCCTGGGTCAAACACCCTTATCTTTTGCTTAATTCGTTTAAGTTCCCCACCCTTACCCTAAGTAAGCGGCCTGGGTCGAACACCCTTATCTTGAGCTTAATTCGTTTAAGTTCCCCACCCTTACCACAAGTAAGCGGCCTGGGTCGAACACCCATAACATACAATCGATCGTATCACATGTACACCATATATCATCAAAACACGACATACATAATAACATACAAAATCTTAATCGCATTTTAACACAAGTGCAAAAATGTACCAATGTAGCGAAATGTACCACATATTACAAACATAGGCTCAAATAATATTCTTGAATCAATTAAAATCAAAATCCTATTCTGCTGCGACAGGAGCCACCTCCTCGGCATCGCCCGCCCTCTTCTCCTCTTATGTCGCCTTCTCCTCCACCTCCTTATTCGCACTGTCCTCGTCCTCCTGGACCAGCTTTCCGTCAACAACGTCCTTATTCACATCGAACTTTGAATCTGTTACGTCCACATCCTGATGGAAAAAAGCTGCTTGACGCAGTCCCTTCTCAAAACCATTGATATGCTCTTGTATAATACTATTCTTCAAGTCGTCAAGCTCTCCCACGGCATCGTCATACTTCTCTTTCAATTCTTCATAATCTTCCTCCCACTCCCCTATTTTCTTGTTCAACCTTTCCTCTAAATCCAAACAACGAACCCTCCACGTTATCAACTTTTTTCTCTCTACCTCCCAACTCTCCTTCGCCTTCTCCAACACAGCCTTCTCTTCCTCAAGCTTGCCAACCTTCCCCTGCAACTCCTCCACCTTTTCCCGACCCCCTTCCTTCACCTCCCTCTTGTATAAAGACCCCACACGACGACTCAATATTAAGGCCTTGCTTCCAAACTCGACCATTGTTCTCACAATATGGTCCGCATCCATGCCATCAATGGAATTTATAATGGTATCTGGGAGGTTGATTGCAATATCCTTCCTCATAGATATTTCCGGCAATTCGATTAAACCAGATTCTGGTCCTTTCTCCCCACTAGCCGACCCTGCTCCACTGGCCGACCCCGTCCCGAGCAAGGCTGCTCTCACTCTCTTCACATCTTTCCCCTAGCCGTGTCGAGGGGGCAACTCAACCTTCCTCTTCGTCCCGCCGTGTACATGCACTTCCACCACAGACTCCTACAGGTTGGGAACATCAGTCTTCCCAGCTGCCTTGGCCTTAGCGGCCATCTCCTTCCTCAACGATTGGAAAAGTGCTAAGTTTTTCTTTCCTGATTGCGCCATGTGCCCTACAATAATATATTACAACTCAGATTAAAATAACTTAGAATCATTAACACAATTTAAGTAATAAATAGATACCTTCAATATCTATAATCGGATGCACCGAATTATAAACTCTAACTAAGCCCTTAGTGGGCAACTTATCGACAAACTTCGCTAAGATCTCCACCACCTCCTTATCCCCCGCTGATAACTCATCCATCCCCATATTCTTATACCGAGAAGGGCTACCCGTCCAACTAAATGGGAATTTTGTACTCCCATCTGCGTTCAAAAAATGAGCTTTGCCTTCTTCTTTAACAACAACCTTGAAGTACCCATCCTTGAAGTGCTTGAAAGACTGGGAAAATGTGTCCAGTCTACTGATACTAGGACGACCTATCAAGGACAACCAAGTAGTCGGCCAACGGGGTCTGGTGTTGTAGAATTACAAGAAAGCGTAAGGAGAAGGCTCTAAGTATAGAGATTGGCACAAGATGTGAAAGGCTTGCAAGTAGGCCCAACTATTCGGATGCAACTGTATAGGTGCCACATTCAGTGCGCGCAATACACCCATAGTAAAACCGTCTAACGGTAGCCGCACATGTAGTTGAGAAAAATGACATATGTACATGTATAAAAACTTCTCTATAGCCCCCTCCTGCCCGTGACATACTCGATCAATAGCGCTAACTCTCTCCAGGGAAATGATGTCCCCACTTACACCCTTTGAGATGACATGCGTACAGTTTAACCAAGAGTTCAATAGGCGAGACCACCGGAACAAAGATGATTGATTACGGACGTCGACAACCGCCCACCCATAACCGCCTTTAGCCGGCCAGTTACTCTCGGCCAACTCCTCAAGGGGATCTTCTCGAACCTCCCTCACCGTCTCCATTGGAATCCCACTTACCATGCCTACAGAACTTGTACCCTCTTCGTCAAATTGCCTACCCCTACTTCTCTCCGACTCCGTACTCTCACTACTAGATGTGGACAATGATATACTATCGCTACTGGACATACCTGTTTTTGTGTTTACGGGAAGATGTCGGCTGAAATTGGGATCTAGTCGGACAGTATAATGCACACAAGACCTCTGAATTCAAAACTCTCGCAAATGAACCAAGTAACCCCCCACTCGTTTTGAAATCTACATTTATAGGCCATAATCCCAAACGACGAAAACCCCTTCCCGCCAAAACAACAACCCATACCAATTGACACCATCATTGCGAGAGATATGACTCTTAAAAACGACGGCACCAGAACTTCCTGATTTGACCCCTGACACCCCTTCACCTACCTTCAGACGATTACCACTTTTTAGCCTTAACACTGTTCATCACACTTAAAGGCTGGGGGACTGGTGTATCACACCTAGCCGGTTCCGCTAGCATACCAACACATATCACCCTTGACCGACAACTCATGTCGAACAAGGCTGAGGGACTGGTGTACCATACCTAGCCAAACTTGACAAAATAAGTAAACAATACATATACCAAGGCAGTCAAGTATTCAGCCTAGGCCGAGTTAGCCTAAGTTTTACCAGCTCTAACCTAAACATCTAGAGGAATAACCTGTACCTCATATAACCAACATAAACCGTCAAGGTAAGTAGCCGGCCTAGACTGACTACTCCAGCAGACCCGGTAAGATTAAAGCATAGGCCGACCACTTTGATAAACTCAGTATAATGAAAATTCCCCAGCGTTCAATAAGTCCTAAGGGCCTGAGCTAGGGCCCAGGTCCACTTACAGCCAAAGCCCAAGCCAAGGCTCGGCCCATAGAATAACCAGACATAATTAAATGCTCTATAAATAGACGTGGATCCCAGTAATTAAAGGTACGCATTAATCACTAATTTGACCTTCTGAGAGCTTTGACTTACTTGAGCTTCGGAGTCCCTTCTGCAGGTAACCCCTCCTAGGTCCAAGTCGACATATGTCAATCGGGAAGAGACCAGCTAAGGAGATAGCGGACTACATGGGTAAGGTGACGCTTGTGCCTAACTTATCTTGTTTGTTCTATGCAGGAACACATATGATGGTTGGTTTGGAGGTCTTTAAAATGCATGAATAATCTCTTGATAATTTCAAGTAACTACTAATGTCAATCTATTTATGGATACATGATCATGTAGAGTGCTAAATATTGGTTTTAGTGTGATGCATTGGGATAAATGAAGTGTGTATGTACTGTTTTGGAGGTAATTTCAATGTTGCATGAGTGGAAGCATGATTAGGTCCTGTTGTGAGTCTCCATAAATTTCAATGTTCCTTTGGGTTAGTCACATGTTGAGAATGGGTTTATTAGTGAATGCATGTGTATCAATATAAATGAAATTGTTGCATAATAGGTGTGAAGTGCTATATTAATTTGCATTGGTGCATAGAATCATGTGCTTAAGTTGTTAGAGTGCTACTACTTTATATTTGATATGAGCATGTATTATTCATAACTTGAAATTGAATGCTAGCATGGATTTAAATGGTGGAGTATATATATGAATATATAGGGATGCATGTGATATGTGGTCAATTCTATTAATAATTGAGTAATGGTATGATCTAAATTGTGAACCCATTGGGTATATCAATGTGTTGAATTGTGATTCAGTCATGATAATATGATTGGATAAGTGTGGTTGATGTTTTGGATTGTCTATGGATTACTTAGGTTCATTGAGAACTTGTCCAAAGTGGCAAAAAAAACTAGTAGCCTTAACTCTACTAGTATGGCACCTGGCAGCGCAGGGTGAGCCGCCAAGCGATAGCGGCCAAACAGAGGCCACTGGAATCGCATAGCGCTTCGTGGCAAGGGTGGTTCCACTAGGCGACTACTGTTAGACAACAAACTCTGAAGGTGCGTAGTGCTCGGCGACGTGTGATACCCGTCAGGCGGTCTGGAACTAGGTTTAGCCAGGTAGTCTACGTTGGAATGTCGCCTAGCGGTGCTTAGGTAGCGCCAAGTGATAGAGAAAGGAGCAGTGTGTTCTTTTGGCTTATGTTTTGCGTGTTTGTAATGTTGGACTTGGACTAGGATATGTTTGACTATGTCATGAGCCGTTCTAAAAAACCATTATAAAATTGTAGCAAAAATATAACCATTCTAAAAGAATCATTACTTTATTTAATTTTATTTTGCTTCATTATATTATATTTTGTTTCGTTTTATCTTTTTTCATTTTTCATTTTTACTTTTCCTTTTAATTTTTGTTCTTTTTTCTTTGGTGGATTTGAAAATAAAATGAAGTGAAAAGGAGGTTGAATTTTGTGCTGGTTAGTCATACATCACTACCATCAATTTGTATCCGAGAAAGGAAAAAGGTGTAGTGCTTGTATGCTTCCAATGTTCAGAGGAAAAAAGATAATCACACACCATTAGAAGAGGTTGAATGGCAAAGAGAGAGTAAATAAATAACACAACAAACACAACAGAAAAAAAAGCTCTTGACTATCTGAGTCTTCCATTGTTTCCAACATCATTCATGTATATTTCATACATAGATAGACTAGAGGAGTAAAAGAAGAAAAACAAGAAGTTAATCAGTGCAGTAGACGCCTTAAGGTCAGTTTCCCATTATCTTGTACAATTGATTCTGTAACGTCCCTAAGGAAAATTACTTAATTAAATAAAAAAATAAATAGAAGTTGAAATTCAAACGTTGCAATATTATTATGCCCAAACTCGGGAAAATTTAAAACATCTTTTAATACGCCAACATTCAATTAAAGGCAAAGTAATAATCTCATTACAAAATTCAAAATTCGATAAAGTAAATGAAAACATAACAAAGTCCCTAGCTTGACATCCCCAAGCTAGCCCTCTCTCCGTCATCTATGCATCCACAGCCTCACATGTTTTATAATATGCTCCCGTGTAACGAATCACACGATCATCGCCAATCACTAACAGAAAGGATGAGCTTATACAATAAAAATAACATATAATACATCAGTATAAAAGTAATACACCCATCTTATCCATCCTAGTTAGTTCTTGGCCAAGATCTTATCCCCAAGGCTTTTTAACCTTCACAACACACAATTAGTTAACCTCGGATTCAGGGTTTATGATGCTCACACGAATCTGTCCGCTCGTGGTCCTGCCTCTACGAACCTCCCTGCTCGTTGTAAGACCCGTAGAAGTTAATTAATTAAATAATTAATTAATTAATAAATACGTGTAGTAGAAGCCTTTATGGCATTAAATTCTGATTGGTATGACGTGAAAACGTACTAGCTCAAGTGGTTGAGAGTACTTTATTGTGTGAGAGGACTTGTGTTCAAGTTCTATGTATGTCATTTATATGTTATTTAATTATTATTGTTTTAATAATATGATTGAGCATGTTGAATGATGACGTAATGATTGAATTGTATTAGTTAGCAAGAAACATGAATTGGCTTAATGGTTTAGCATTGACTTGGCATTGGAATGGTTGTGGGTTCAAATCTTGGTGAACCCAAATTAAACTTTCTTTTTGCTGGTAAGAGTGAGGGTTTTGGCAAGATGGGATTGTACTCAGAAACTAGAGCACGAAAATTAGAGAGTGGTGAGGTTTGAGTGAAGAATTGGAGCTGAATTGGGTGAGGGAAGAGAAGCTATACATTGATCAAAGGAGGAGGCGAGAATTTTCAAGCTTAGCAAACGAAACCGGGTTAGGGAAGTTTTACACGTTAGAATTTTATGCTTGAATATGAATTTCATGATATATTTCGAATTATATGATTATCTTTCGTTTCTGGTTGAAATTTCGTGTTTCTAGAAATTTTCCAAAAACCGCCTGGCGGGTGATGAATTTCCGCCAGGCGGCTCATGCATTTTTGGCTTGTTACTGAGTTACTGAAGAGGAACCGCCTGGCGGCACATTCCCGGCCGCCAGGCGACACATGGCGTCTTACCCAATTCTAGGTCTGTTGGATGAAGCGCTTGGCGGTATTGATTGAACCGCTAGGCGACGCGAATCAAATTGGCTCGTTTTTGGTATTTTTGGGTTCTGGGCTGAATTTGATCGAAGGGAATGTTAACTGTGATCATTAAAGGATGGTTTATTGTTGAGAGGTGGGTATATTTATGCATTTGGGGGAGAAATTGAATGGAACAGCGGAGAGATATTTTAGGGTTTAATGATTTGAGAATTGTAGCTCTTGGGATCAGATAGCGGGAATTTAATTTAGTAATTCTATTGTTGAAATGGACTAATCATTTTTGTTGGGGTTGCTAAATAATTGGAAGGGTGTGATCAATCTGCATTGGGAAAATATTGGAAGAAAAGAGTAGTGCAGGTGCGGGAGTTCTGGGAATTTTCCCAAAATTGTATGCAATTCCTGGCGGCATGGGTCTTGCCGCCAGGCACCATCTCAGGACAGTGGAATCTTTCTGGTTGCGAGAGTTGCTGGGATGTTGAATGTTAAAAAAATATGGGTTCGTGCTATCCTTGGGATTGGAAGTGGTAGTTGATGATAACCTTGATAATGATAATAACTATATGACAGTAGAATGGAATAAAGTAGAGTCTTGTGGGATTTAGAATTGGTGTGTGCAAGGGATATGACTATAGACTGTGTACATTGGACTTAGCATAAACGTTTGGCTTGAGATTATGTAATGTAATGGAAAATGTGGACATAAAAGTGTTAGGACTTGGAATGAAACTCTATGAGACCTGGTGGAGAGGGAAGTTCCGCCAAGTGATAGCAATAGAGTCAGGGGCTTTATGGAGTGGATTCGCCTAGCAGTGTGGGCTGTCCCGTCGGGCGGTGTTTGCAGTCTTGGTGGTTCTAAGGCGCTTGGCGCTTGGCGGTATGTGTCCCCTGCTAGTCAATCTGGAAGCAACCGTGCCTAGCGACACGTGTCCCCCGCCAGGCGATTTTTTACTACTATAGTGTTGGGGATTAATGCTTGGAGACGTGATCTACAAGTGTTTTGGTGATGTTTCAAAGGTGGAATTGCTGGGTTCCTTGAGTTGAGCTCGGAACGTATCCCTTGAGTTGTGGCTCTAGATAGGGGTTAAGCAGGTGGCATTCCTTGAGTTGTGGCTCGAGATGGCGGATGAACATGAGGAACTCTTGAGTTGTGGCTCGGGTTGGCGAGTGTTGCCGGTGTAAGTATGCTGGTTGTGGCCAGTACGAACGGATCTAGACAGATTGCCCTCCTTAGTAATTGACTGACGAGTTTGGTAGTCTTAGGACGATGTGAACTCTGTTCGTATTTGGGAACTCCACCTGGCGTTGCGGTGTTTGATCCGTAGCATGGTTTCCCGCACATGCTCTATCGGTTGTGGCCGATAGGTATGACAACAAGTGACCTTGAGGCAATTACTAGAAGATGTAGAATACGAATAACATGGTTGTGACCATGGGATATGGAATCGAATGAGGAAATCCTTTTTGGGGGTGATTGTTTGATCTATATGAAAATAAATGTATTTTTATATGTATGTATAAATATTCATATGTTTATTCTGTTAAGCTCACCCTATCATCTTGTGTTTGGCGATGATCTTATACACGTAGGGATGTCAACGGGGCGGGTAGCTCCCCCGTACCCTACCCGCTAGAAAAATATTCGCCCCATACCCGTATCCATATCCGTCGGGTATCCGTTATGCGGGTACCTGTCTATTTTTTTCATATCCGCGAATATCCACAAGTACCAGCGAGTATTTACAAAATTATTTAGAAAATAAATATTTAATCATAAATTCAAATAAAATAAAATAAAATACATCACTGTCATAAATTTTAAATAAAGTTCAAATAAACTCAAGTTCATACAAGTCCAAATAATCATAAAAATAAATATAAAATGACGGTCAACACCATGAAAATTCTTTAATTAGTGCTTTGATCAACAAGCCAACTTTCTCTGATTGATTTTTGAGACAAAATTTGATCAGAATATTTTTTACTAATATATATATATATATATATATATATAATATAATATAATATAAGGGTATTTTTGTGAATTAAAGTTTAGTGGGTATGGGTATCCACGGGTACGGATACTATGATACCCATACCCGCCCCTTTAACATGTGGGTATCAAAAATACCCGTACCCGCGGGTACCGGGTATTCATTTCTAATATATGTTTTCTACCAATTGCGGGTTTTATCCGCGAATACCTGCGAGTATGGATATTTTTGACATCCCTATATACATGATATACGTGAGCAGAGGATGTTGATGCAGGTGGTTATGGTGGAGCTTAGCCACGGAGAGGGGATAGCTCGGGAGTTTTATGCTTTTATGTATTTTATGATTTTGATATCAGATGTAAACTCTTATGAGATGTTTTAGACTATTTTCCATACTTTTGATAAATGATGGATATTGTCTTTCATTAATAAAATTTTAATTTCCCGCGTTTTTGAAAATGAGGTATTATTAAATGCGACATGTTTATTTATTTTCTTTATTTTATTAAAAATCCGTAATATCCATATGGGATGTTACACTCGTAGTCCTGCTCTATGGACCTACCCGCCCGTAGTTCAACACACGTGATCCACCAGCTACATATCTCCCTGCACATTGCATCTCTCAAGTGTGAGCACGGAACATATGAACCTACGTCGCTCGTATTCCCACACGAGAGCAATTGGATATGAACCTCCCCGCTCATATCATCACGTGTTCACCACAATCCATGAATCTACCCGCTCATGACACATAATCTCTTGATCCAAGTATAGCATCAACGCATACAAACAACACACATAAATCAAGACCCGCAACACTATCGCCTGGCGCAGCCTAAGCGCCACCAGGCGAAACTTGTGCAGACCGCCTGGCATTACACCTCATGCCGCCAAGCGCCAGCCTCTCACAGACCCACTATTGTAGGGTCTATCGCCTGGCGGATCACACCTTACCGCCATGCACCACGCAATGCAGGGGCTTCCCTAGAGGTCCTATCGCCTAGCGCACCTACTTGAGCCGCCAGGCGCTATATCAGTAGCACTGTTTTACTGATTTTGGCACTCAAGTTAGGTCGTTCCTTAATCCAGAATACTACCAAAAGTATGACTACACCCTCACTTATCAGAACATTATGCTCATTACTCAGCCATACCAAAATCAATTCACTACCCATAACTCACCTTTATAGATTCATATATTTTAGGCACATGATTCACCAAGTTCTGTAATCTTGGCTAATGGCTTAATCAAACTTAAGAAAAAAACTCCAATCCAGTTTCTTAAATTTAGGCAATTTACTTATACTACACTATCAATAATGCCAACTCTTGTATTCAATCCTCTTAACATTAAGATGCCGCATTTAAGATTGATTCCTTAACTCACTAAGAGTGTGTTTGGATAGAGTATTTTAATGAAGCAATTCATTTTTTTTGAAGAATTTAGATTTCTTTGTAATGAAATGCTTTGTTTGGATTGAGAAATTAAAAAGCATTTCAAATGCAAGCATTTTTTTTTGAAGGATTTCAATTAGTTAAATCAGTAGAAATTCAAATACCCTCAAAATAGGTGGAATTTGAAATTCTTCTCACTCAACCTCACATTCTAGACGATCCAGACGGGCGAGACGACTCAGACGGGCCCGACGACCTAGACGGGCCAAACAACACGAATGAGCCCGATGACCTAGGCGGGCCTGACGACCCAAACGAGCCCAATGACCCAGATTGGTCTATTGACCCAAACGGCCCGACGATCCAGACGGGCCCGATGACCCGAACGAGCTTGACGACCTAAACGAGCCAAATAACCTAGACGAGCCTAACGACCTGAACGGGCCCGACGACCCAAACGAGCCCGACGACTCGAATGGGCCATTCCAAATCATTGGATCCCTACACCCAGATGGGCCCGAAGACCCAGATGAGTCCAACGACTAGGATGGGCCCGAGGACCCAGACGGGCCCGACGATTCAGATGGGCTCGACGACTTAGACACGTCCGACGATCCGGATAGGCCCGACGACCTAGACAGGCTCGATGACCCGGACGGACCCGACGATTTGAAAGGGTTCGTACGAGTTGTCAGGCCAGTTCGAGTCTCGAGCCCGTCTAGGTCGTTAGGCCTGTTTGGGTCGTCAGGCCTGTTTGGGTCGTCGGACGTGTCCAAGTCGTTGGACCCATTCGAGTCGTCGGACCCGTACGGGTCCTCGGGCCCATCCTACTTGTCAGACCCGTTTGGGTCTTCGGGCCCGTTTGGGTCGTCAAACCCGTCCGGGTGTTCGGACTCGTCGGGGTATTCAGCCTCGTCCAGATTTTTGGGCTCGTTCAACTCATCGGGTCCGTCCAAGTCTTCGGACCGGTTCAGGTCGTCGGGCCCGTCTTGATCGTTGGGCCGTTTGGGTCGTCGGATGCGTCTGGAGCATTGGGCCAATGACCTAGACAGGTTGAACCAGGCCATATTGACGAACTTGACGGCACAATCGTGTAGTATGGGCCGTCAGGCCTTTAGATCATCAGGTCACCCAGCCTGTCTAGGCTTCCCAGTTGGTTCAGCTCAGGTGGGTCGTCGAGTCTAACCAATTCGGTTGCGTAGTTGGGTTTGCCCGACCCATCTGGGTTGTCGAGCACGTTTCCAAATTTATCATGAACTCAAAACATAATTAAGTGTAAAATAAATATTGTTAAAATTAAATTTAATCTCACAATAAATTCAAATTTTTTTTCCAAACAAGAAATTAAAATGTAAGGTATTTTAATTTCCTTATCCAAACAAGTTATTTAAAAAATGAATGGAATTAATTACAAGCAGTTCAAATACAAAGCATTTCAATTTCTAAGCATTGTTGAAATGCTCCATCCAAACACAAGGTAAGGATTGACCATCACACATCCAAAGGCACCAACCTGAAGAAAACCAACGCTTTCTAACACTTGAACTTGTAATTATAATTACCTTTCCCTTTCTTTCAGTACCAACTTTAAAACCCCTCATAGACTTATAGCCTATCACCACTTCCCTTCACTAGTCTCATATTCTATTAACATTCATGTCTTATCCCTCCCCACTTCATCACTTAATTTCATTTTAGCATTCATTTTCATGGTTTTCTTTCCTCGTTGCCAACCACTCAAATTCTCAACACTGCACTTGTTTCTCGTCATCGCCTGGCGGCCAGCGAGGAATCGCCAAGTGGCTTATCAAAACCTGGCCAGAAACTCACGTTTTTGCACTTACAATGAACCCGAATTTCCTAGAATGTGATCTAGACTCCCATTTTACCAGAACAAAATAACCCCTCACAATTTATTAATTCAACTCCCAATCATATTACACATTACGCACCATAAGATTCCCACATACATGATTAAATACCATAAAAACCCAACATTCATTGAATTCCTTAGTTTGCATTACAATTCATCTTATCTTCATCCTCAATGGTAATTCAAAATCACATAAACAGTAGAAATATCATGGTATTTTACAACCCCACAGATATAGAAATTTATTGAAAGATCAGCACATCATGAAATATACAAAATTGCAACTAAACAATGACAGGACAACGCGCATCGCCTGGCAGTTCCGTCTCGTCGCCAGGCAGTTCATGACAGAACGCATAATTTAGGTAAAAACTGATGTGCCGCCTGGCAGCAGGGGATGCTGCTAGGCGGTTTCTGGGTAAAATCCAGAAACCTACGAGAAACAACATAAAAATGGAAGGAAACTCATGCAATTTCATTCATACATGGCACAGTTCATCATATTCAAATAAAGATTGATGTAAACAGCTCCCCTTACTTGGATTCCTTGCTCCCAATTCAAATTTGGTGGTGTCTCTAACCCAAAGGCTCTCTTAACCTATGCTCCCCCTCCAACAATGGCTTCCACTCCAATTCTTTTCTACAACCAGCACCAATTCGCTAGAACCTTTCTGCCTAGTGACTCACACGAAAATACAATACTCTCCTCTCCTCTAATTCCCTTCTCTCTTGGTTTAATGGTTATTCAATGATCATTAACAGAATGTTTTCAGCCCCCTAATTTGCCTATCTTGGCTACTAGGGTTCCTTTACTCTTTCATACTCATGCCAAAAGAAAATTTGGCAAAAAAGAAAGTTAAATTCGTTCCTAGCGAGGTTTGAACCCATAACCATTCAATAACAAAGCAAGTGCACAACCAACTCAACCAATTCATGTTTCATGATAATTCCTAAAATTTTAGGATTACATTATCACTACTTACATTCAATCATTTCGTTAAAATAATACACATATTAAAATAACATACAATTTGGCATACATAGGACTCAAACCCAAGTCCTTTCACACAACCAAGTACTCTCAACCACTTGAGCTAGTACTTTTCCACGTCACAACAATTTGCATTAAATGCCATAAAGGCTCCTACTACCTATATTTATTAAATAATTATTTATTTAATTATTTAATTTTTTCTTGGGTCTTACAAATTCTTTGCATTTTTCAAAACCCACAGCACCAAAAATGACGACCACCATTTTTCAGAACACATCTTTACTATGCTCTTCATTCGCATTTCTTCGTTGATCATCATCTTCAACTTCCACATACACAGAATTCCTAATAATGTGGCTTGAAATGGTTGCAAGGCTTTGAGTCCAAAAATAGTAAAACAATGAGACAAAAATTGGTTAAGGGTGTAAACTCAAGTTTGGTTTGGCATTTTAGCATCACACCATCATAAACCAACTTTGTTTCTTCTTTTTTTCCAGCTTTTCACTTTCTTTTTTTCATGCAACTTTCTAATTCATTTAATTTTTCAGCTTCAAGCACTTATTTTATCTTTTTCCTTTCTTTTCTTTGATGTTACAACCTTTATAAAACATATTTTCACTCTGAAACACATTAGCACCCTACACTTAAGCATCACACACTCCTTTGAGTTGTTCCACTATTTCACAAATTTTTGACAGGGTATTTTTTCTGATTTTTCTAGTCATATCCTGTTCAACAGTAAAAAATGTACACAAGAAAGGATAATAAGGCTCAAATCATGGGTGCAATGGTGTATGAATGCAGGTTGGTTGTATTTGCCCAATAGCAATTGTGTACTATATCATATGAAAAGTGTGCTTGATAACGTTGTCGTTGACGCAATCAAATTAATACTACTTATCTATAACAACTTCAGTATTGTTAAGAAAGTAGTCAACAAAATAGAAAGGGTAAAGTAACCCAAAGTCATCTCCCAACGAACACGAAATTGATTTTTAACAAGTTAGTTCTTATAAAACTATACAAAAAGTTAGTCAAATAAAATAATAAAAATATGAGAGATAAAGATAAAAAGATAAAATAAGATAGAAACAATAGTAAAGAAAAATAGGTTGATTCCATTGTTTTTTCAAAATAGGATTCATCATTGGTTTCCTAAAGATTATTGGTATTGATTTCTTGTTTAAGACTCTAAATTAATCAATGTAACTTCTTAATTAATTTTTTGACATCCTTACTTTTAACCAAAGTAACTTCTCAATCAAAAGCAAAAACTTTGTAGATTAATCTTAGTAAATTTACCAAAGTAACTTCTCAATTAAATACTACTAATCCTAATCATGTCCATTCTTTTACCTCTTATATATAGTAAAAAACTAATTAACCACAGTAAGTTCTCGATTAATTCTAATATAAGTTGTCACTTTTAATCAAAGTAACTTCTCAATTATTAGCAAAAACTCATTCAATCATATGAAAGTTTCTAAAATTAATCAAAGTAACTTCTCAATTAAAATTTAAAAGCCCTTGGACTCATACGATTGTTATGTTATGTAGATTTAAAATCGTGCTAACTTGCTACAATATAAAAATCATTACTTTTACTAAATTAAGAACTAAAAGACATAGATGAAAATAAATCTCAACAAGAATCAAAAGAATAAACAAATTAATTGATCTAACCTCAGAATGCAATTAAGAAATTACTATGGAATCAACCCAAGAATGGAGAGAGAGAGAGAGAAAGGAAATGAAATTAGATCCCCCTATGGGTTCCAAAACTCCGAAGTCCTGAGCTTGTCTTTTTTTTTGCTTTCCCTTGGTCTCTTTATATAAGACTTGGACTGGGCTTTTCTGTTGCTAAAATCTCTCAAAAATCTTTTTAAATAAAGATAAAGATAAACATTTAAAAATATTTGGAGAGATATAGACTATTTGACAAATATAGTTGGTTGATAATATCAATATCTAATATAATTAAATAAATTAATTACTTAAAGATATATGATAAATTATCACCGACTAATATTTGTATTAATTTTCCAAATTAGTCCTTTTGAAATTTGATAGCCCAAATTTGCAGAGACATCCAATTCAATTCAACCCCTCTTATTTGACTAACTTTTACTAGTCTTTTCCCAGAGTTGATTATTTGACAAGTTTTGACTCTTTGATTGTCCATTAGCAGACTGACACGTGGTATCTTCATCTTCTCTCACATCATGCGATATGATCTGGTTGAGTGGAGTTTAAGTGGTAAGAGGGGTGCAACTTAGTATAAACCAAGGGTGCATAACAGGTTTTTTAAGTGGTTCACTTGCAGGAGGAATGTGTAAAATAAAAACTGGGGGTGTAGAAGTGATTTGTCCAGAATTTGCTAATTTCAACCTTATTTAAAAGTGGTTTGTAACTTCAATAAATTTATTTTCCCACCCTAAATGAGCTTAATCAAAACTTTAACTGCACCAACAAACGTTAAAATATCCAAGAAATAGTTTATGCAACTAAAAATCACTTTTTAAGACATTTTTATGACACAAGCTCAAACAGCCTAATTATCAGAATTGTTAATTAAATCACTCTTTAGGCACACAAATTCAACTAAATACCCATAATTAAACATTAAATGAGGGAAAAAATACGCACTTATCAGTGCTAAAACATATGGCATCAATAAGAGTTTCCACAAGTTCTAGATTACAACATACACAAGTGAATCTCAAAAATCAACATTTAAGACTCAAGTCTCTCTAGGTATCAGAACTGCTGCACAAAGTGTCTAAGCATGTTAACTACCTAATCATCAATGAAAGAAATGCACAAACCAGATAGAATTCTCTCTACTCAAACTAGAATTTTCACATACATGCACGTCACAAAATTGACCATAATGAATGAGTGAAAGGGCAAAATCTGTAATTGACACCCTAGACAACAACTAACTCTATCTACACAAGTTCTATTTGACTAAATAACCAAAAATTGATTCAAAAACTTATTTCTGACAAGATTTTTTAAAATTCAAAAACTATCAAGACAACTTTTGAATGGTAAAAGAAAATGGTATTTCTTTACTTGCATGTTATTAGAAGCAGAAGTTCCCTACAACTGTTGCTAAAAGTTCAACCATATTTTTCTTTCAGAGAATGCCTTTGAGGCGGTGGTGAGATTTTGAGAGATTTCAAGAGGAACCTCAAATATCTCTTTCAATTTTACAAAGCTAGGTTTGATCAATTGGAGTAGGAGGATTACTATGATGACTACTTTCTTTAATCTTTTCAGAAAGAAAGGATCTTCCTCGTACAATCAATTGACCAGAATTGATTTAGGTATACTTTAATATATTTATTCTATTGAACTATTCCAAGATTTGGTCCTTGTTGGTGTTTCCATAAACCACAAAAACATAATAATCCATTTTTATGGTCACCCATTTCTTTTATTAGTTTAATCTTCATTTTTGGAAAGGGTTTGGGTAGGTGAGACTCTTATGGTAGTCTAGGATGGCATGCTTATGCTCATAAGCATGACACCTATTTTTTTGTATTCTTTGGTTTTACAATATGATTACACAAAACATTGATATGATTAAAATGTTATGTGTTTTAATCAAGTTACAATATATATGCTATAACAGATGTTTCAAAATTTCAAAATATCAATATCTACACATATAAGGAATTGCGAAGTGCCACTAAAGATTTTAGTCGTGTAAACTTCTTAGGCTAGAGAGGTTTTGGAGCCGTCTTTAAGGTAATTGCAATAGTATGGTATCAATCTAGAATTTATGAAGATTTCTTAGACCCACTAAGGCAACTAACAAACTTATGCACTTAACTTCTATAGCTTATGGAGAAACTCAATGCATTTTTTTCTTGTTTTCTTCTTCTACAAGTACTTATGTAGAAGTTTATCATGAATTTAAATAATAAAAATGTGACTGATAAATTTCTCCATGGTTTAGGAAAACTTGAGAAATGGTTCCCTAGTAGCTATAAAGGTTTTATTACTTGCATCATCAACACTAGGAGTCCAGGAATATTTGAAAGAAATCAAGGTGATCTTTAGTATAGAGCATGAGAATCTAATTAAATTGCATGAATGTTGTATGGAAGACGACCACAAAATTTTGGTATATGGTTATCTTAAGAGTAAGAGTCTAGAACAAACACTTAATGGTAATTGAATGTTGGGCCTGGACAACAATACACAGGCCCACTCCGCTGCTTCTCTGATTTCTCCTGATGCTTCCACACCAACCACGTACACACTTTACCTCACCTACCCTCTTTCACCTTTTCTCCGTTCTCTCTCTTCACTCTCTGCTTCACACTCGAAGTTTCTTCATCATTCTCCACAAAGCTTCTTCTCCATTCTCCACTCCACCGTCAAGCTGAGTCCTCCTTCTTCTAACTCTCTCTTTGATAGCCACGTTTCTCTCTATTCTCACTCATTCACTATTTCTTTTCTATTTGCAGGACACGTACCAGCTTTCGTCAAACTGGAATAATGAAGAAGAAAGGAAAACAGCAAGGAAAAGATACTTTCAGAGAGAAGGTAAAATCGCTTTTTGAATATGCGTGTGTATCTCTTCATTACATGAAACTGAAGCAAGTATTTATATGTTGTTAGTTTGTTCTATTTCTAACAGAAACAAAACTGAAACTAGAACTAATTCTTTTTGGTTACAACTGTCAACACCCCCCCTTAATCCAAAAATTCTAGGATAGTCATCCCAAGATCCTTCCTCAGTTTGGCGAACCTTGCTTGCTTTAGAGGCTTGGTGAAAATGTCCGTTGTTTGCTCTTTTGTGTGATAGTACGTCAGCGTCAACTTCACTTTGCTCACTTGATCACGAAGAAAATGGAACTTCGTGTCAATATGTTTGCTCCTTCCATGTAGTGTAGGGTTCTTTGATAGGTTGATTGCAAATTTGTTATCAATATTGAGCTGAACTGGTTTCATGTATTCCAGCTTCAACTCCTTCAAAACTTCTTCCAGCCATATACTCTAACAAGCTGCTTTTGAGGCAGCTATGTACTCTGCTTCGCATGATGACAAGGCCACAACATTTTGCTTCTTTGAGCACTAAGAGATTGGTGCACTCAAATATCTGAATAAGTACCCATATGTACTTCTTCTCTCAACTCTATCCCCACACCAGTCTGAGTCTGAAAATGCCTCAAGCATTGCTCCATTCTGGTTATCTGCCTTTGGGAAGAAAATTCCCAAATCTGTAGTGCCTTTTAGGTACCTTAGGATGTGTTTAGCAATTGCCAAGTGGGGTGTTCTAGGGTCATGCATGAATCTGCTGATCAGACCTACTCCATAGCTCAAATCTGGCCTGCTATTACATAGAAACCTAAGTGAACCTACTATCTGCTTGTACAAAGTTCCATCTACCACTTCAACCTCCTTTTCTTCTGTCAGTTTTATTCCAGGCAACACTGGAATTATAGCCTCATTGCACTCTTCCATCTTGAATCTCTTCAGAATCTCCTATGCGTATTTCTTCTGGTGTAGAAACACACCACTAGGAGTGTGTACAAACTCTAGCCCAAGAAAATAGTTCAGTGTTCCTAAATCTGTCATCTCAAACTCAGCCTTCATCTTTTCTTTAAATTCTCCAACCTCTGCATCTTCATTTCCTGTAATGATTAAGTC
>Ga0214544_1000483_pt1 | contig 72769 bp, 48 predicted proteins | sample CNSS3metaG_FD_160074 | JGI IMG/M metagenome (GOLD analysis project Ga0214544, IMG submission 160074) | Root nodule microbial communities from cowpea collected in UCLA plant growth center, Los Angeles, California, USA - CNSS3 | ecosystem: Host-associated > Plants > Roots > Nodule | place: USA... | reverse complement strand
TACTAACGGAATGGGCCTAATTGTTACACATTTTCAAAAATATGGACCTAATTGAGACTAAAAAAAATCTTAGGACCTATTTGAGATTTTTCAACAAAAACATGGATGAAGGGAGTATTTTAACCTATTATTTTTTTAGTGGTTTTTCTCTGTATTTGAAATTTTTACATTTTGTTCTTGTGTTGATTGTGTTGCTTATATTTATTTGTTTGTGGAGTGATTGAGTAGGAAACATTGATTTTTACCAACAAGTGGTATCAAGAGTCTTTGGTTCGGTAGGATTTTTTCTTAACATCAAAATTATTAATTCCTTGCTAGAGAATCATCCTTGGTTGCAATGATATTTGCAAGGGCGGTCAAGTGTGACATGGATAAATTTAATGGAAGGATCAACTTTGGCTTGTGACAAACTCAAGTCAAATATGTGTTGATACAATTCTGGATTGCACAAGACTTTAAAAGGAAAAACTTCTAAATTGGAGGAAGAGAAGTGGGACTTGAAGGCTTATATCAGGCAAAGAGCATCTCAAATCGGTTGTTGTTAGAGAAGTTTCATAACCTACGCATGAGTGATGATGCAAAAATCTCTAATCATCTTAGCAATTGTCTCTAAACTAGAGATGATTGGAGATAAGATTGAAGAAGAAGATGTAGCTCTAAGGCTCATTTGGTCTCTTCCGTCTTCTTACGAGCTTATCAAGCCAGTCTTGATGTATGGAAAGAAAACCTTGACCGTTAATGAAGTTGCTTGTAAGATTTATTTTGAAGAAAGGAGGATGAAAAGTGATGAAAACATGTCAACTAACTCTATAATCACCGTTAGGAGTGAAACACATGTGAACAAGAACTACAAGAAAAAAGTAATATATTGGAAATGTGGAAAATCTAGGCATCTAAAGAAAAATTGTCCAAATGGAGGAACATCATGGAAAGATAGTCATATTTAAAAGGAAGAAAGAGCTTTTTACATTATTATTCCAATTGAACCTGTTATGTGGACGATGAGGGAAAGCAAACCATGAGACCAGATGAAATTGATCTTGATAAGTATGGAACTGATTCATACACATATATTTTGATATATCGATTCCAGAAAAAGAAAACAAGGAATTGATCCTATACTATAATGTAAAGTAAAAATTGATTCTTATTTAAGTTTTACAAAATAAAATTTCTCTTATATATTGTATTTCTGGTACATCTTGCATTTTCTTATTAGCTTTTTCGAACATAGATCCTAAAATATATTGAGAGTTCGTGTTTCTATTGGCTCTTATTCTGTCATGGGTTGAAACCAAATCTAACGTGAATCTGTAGCAGATTTGTGTGCAGTCTAAATCTAACATCGTAAAAGATAAATCATTGGAATCCAATTAGTATATAAGAACAGTTAAGAACAACGATGATTCGATTGGACACTCTATAAAACTTCACTTTCAGGCACTCTTCTTGTGACCACACTACTTTATTCACTACCACACACATATTTTTACCTTTGTTACTGTTTTGCCCTTCTTTTGAACATGGGTCCACCAAAACTCACGTGTAACTTCTATACTTTGTTTCATTTTTTTTATTCAACACCACCTTTTACTTCATAATAGTTACCATATATAGCCAACAAACAATGCATTTCACTCACTGTCAACAATATATTTTAATTATTACTACTTTACAATTTATTCATAAATTAACATAATATGATGAATCGATTAATTTCATAAAATGCTTAGAAAGATTTTAACCCCAAAAGTGTAGCACATTACACTGTGCATTCTGCATTCTCACACCCTTTTCTTGGTGAAATAATTGGTAATAATAACGGAAAAGAAGGAAAAAAAGTTTAGAATGATTAATGGTATCCTTTTCGAACTTTATGCCATTGCAAAGTGTTCTGCTTCAATTTCATCACTCATTCCTACAAAAGATAAATGCTCTTTGTTACTTATCAAAACTTATCTACATATATGCCGTTTTTCTTTGGTTAAATATGTTTTTTTAACTTCAATTTTATACCAATTTAATTTTTTATTTCTAGAAATGTGTATGTTTACTTTTTTTTTATTAAATTTTATTAAATTTATTTGACAGTTTAAATACATTTTATGATAATATTTAAATTAACATTGAAACATAGATATATCAAACGGTGTAAATAATTCAAATACTATCATAAAATATATTTGAAATGTCAAATAAACTTACCAAAATTTAGTTAAAAAAATTAAATTCAAATACTTTTAAAAATGAAAGATTAAATTAATCAAAAATTTTAAAAAAAATTAAATTGGTTAAAATTTTGGAAAAAAGATTAATTTTAAATTTTACTTGAAAGAAAAATATATTTAAATTTTTTTTTTTTTATAAATTTAGATGAGTGTGATGAAAAAAGAGCGTAAAGCATATGTCACGGTGACAAGAAAGAGCGAGTGGAATGAGGGCGCGTGAATTAGAAGCATGAAAAGCGATGAATTGGCGCCCCATAGCGCAGAATAGCAGAGAGACGTAGACCCAACGTTACCCAACAAACCAGACCACTGTTCCCTGTTTGTTGTCCCGATGACGAAAATATTAATATTTTTGGGTGTGTTGACCGATGCTTGCATGCGCATGGGTGTCCCAGTTGTCTGGTTCGCCTTATCCTATGCACCCATGACACACTCTCTTATTCCCACGCGCCTCACTACCATAACCACAAGAACCTTACCTTACCTTAACTTTTTGGTTTGCAGTAGCATTAGCAGCATTGGTGCTGCTTGTGATTTAACTTGCCATGTAATTGTATTACTGTTCTGGAAGGGTATTTGCCTTTTCTTTTTTCTGTGTGCCTTGTGACGGTGTCGTTTTTTGCATCAAGAGTTGCTTTCTGCCTCAGTCTTTTCGTGGCTGTCACAGAGGTCGAGCAGAGTTGTTCCCATGTCTTTTGTGGATAACATTATTGTACCTTGTTTCCATAAGTGAGAGTCAGGTTTTGCAACTGGGTACCTAAAGGGAAGAGAAAGCTGCTTTCTTTTTTCCTCTTTTTTTGTTTTGTTTTCTTGGCCAGGGAATGTGAAGAAGTTCTTTTCTCATCGGTGTGAAAGAGAGAGAGAGAGAGAGAGAGAGAGAGAGAGAGAGTTTTCTGAAAACTGAATGCGTTTTTTGGTTTTAACAATGTAGAGTAGAGTAGAGAAGAACGACACCCTTTGCTGAGGAAGGTGGTTTTGACTTTTGGTTCCATTACAGTGTCGGTGGTTCTGGGGAGTGTTGCAGAAATGAATGATTCCACGGCGAAGAATTTGGCCATCACGGAGAGGAAGGTGCAGCAGAAACCGGGTGGTTGTGTTGGCATTTTCTTTCAGCTCATTGATTGGAAGAGGAAACTCTCCAAGAAGAAGCTCTTCTCCAAGAAGCTTCTTCCTCCTGGTTAGTTTCTTAGTAAATCTACGTTCATACGATGTAATAGTATTATTCAGTATGATATGAATTTGGCCTGAAATGTGTTCTTGGTTTGTGGTGACTGATATGTGTTCTTGTTGTTGAGTGTTTATCAGCTCGTGCGAAAAAGTTCAAGGGGGATGAAAAGATGCCAAATTCCAAGATTCACTTGGTAACATTCTATGCTTGAGTGGTTGTATGAATTCTTTTTTTCTATTCTGTTCAGTGTTTGGCGCTAACGATTGTTTCGTTTGGGTATTGTGGCTATGTTCAATATGCAGATTGCTAATGAGAACAGTGGAGGTTTCCCAAGTGCTAATAAAAAAGGTGGGAATCATGGCGTAGATGTAGAGCAGAAGAGTGAAATGCGAGTTCCGAGTCTGGTAGCCAGGTTGATGGGTCTAGAATCTATTCCGACCGCTCAGCGAGATAAGTCCAAGAAAGCGTTGTGTGCTGATGAGAAGAACGAGTCTTTGGGTGGTGAGCATTGTGAGTTGGAGAGGCAAGGCATGGGTTTGGAAATGGGAGTTGTGAAGCATGATTCAAGACCTCAGAAGCTTCAGAAAACCGGGTCCTATGAGAGAAGGGCAGTGACTAGATTTGGAGCTGAGGCTTTCCAAATTAAGAATGTATTATCACGAGGAAGAAAGTATCATCACCATCATCATCATCATCCGAAGCTTGCTTCTTCTTTGAAGAGCCCGAGAATTCCTTCCGGAAAGAGTGCTTCTCGAAGCTCTAGGTTAATAGGAGCAGCTACTAAAATTTTGGAGCCTGGACTGCAAAGCAGAAGTAGGGCCAAAGGTTCTCTTACATACACTGCTTCCATGTACCCTCCCAAGACTGGTATTATGACCAATGATGTGCAAAATCAATCTTGTTATGAAGCTGGCTCTTGCAAGCAATTGATGGAGCAGACCTCTTGCAAAAACTGTGGTAATCTGCTAGATGTAGTTGACTGCAGGCTTGAGGTTGGGGGAGAGCCACTGGATCCTCCACCCGTTGTTTCAGATGTGATCACAGCTACCTCTATGGAATCATCAGAGAAGAAGGGAAAGTCATTCACTTCCCTTGGACATGACAGAGATGTAGTTCTTCTGAGAAGCCAAGAAAAGTTCATTTCTCTTGATACTGAAGAGAAGGGGAAAAATAATGCACATAAATCATGGAATGAGCCCACTGTTAGAAGATTGTCAATGCCCCATGATTGTCTACCTAAATGGAATTCATCTTGCCAACCATCAAGGACCCTGGAGGATGATGCATCTTCTTTTCGCCCAAAACACAAAACTCAAACACAAGAACAGATGTTAAGCAGTGAAAGATATTCATCTGGATCTACAATGAGCGATATGCAAGTAAAAGGGGTGTCATCATCTACGAGTGATATGAATGGTGCTAAAGACTTTGTTTCTATGAATAGAAGTCTTACTGGTCGAACAAGGACAAGATCACCAACCAAAGCTGATAGTTCTAGATTTGACCTAGAGAGAAAACCGTACAGTCGACAGCATAATTCTTTGTCTCACGTAAGAACATTAGAGAGAAAAAGAAGGATCCCACATGCCACTCAACTAGAAGGCACAGGTTCTGTTTATTCAGTTGGTGCAAAACAGAGAAATCTCCATTCTAATGGATTGGGTGGCAAAAGGAGGGACTCCAGTGCTTCTTCCTTGAACAATTCTATTATAAAAAATAAACAAGTTGCTCAAGGAGAACGAGTTATTAAGGTTAAGGACAACAAGATCAATGATGTAGTGTCATTTACATTTAATTCCCCCCTGAAGCAAAAGATAGGAATAACTGCCGAGAGGGAAGAGACAAGCACTGACAATGAGAGTATTAAAAGGCCTAAACCCTTGAGAGTTGATGCTTTAGGTGCCTTTCTAGAACAAAAATTGAAGGAATTGACCTCTCAAAGGGACGAAGAATTGGCTACAGGTGTTCCGCCTAAAAAATCAAGTGCCATGATTCTTCAAGAGCTGATATCTGCTTTAAGTTCAGAGCATTTGATCTGTCATGATGGTCATCATGTGTTTAATGAAAATGTTGGTTTGCATGTAAGTCTTTTCTGTCTATATTGTCTCACTGCTTCAAAATTTAGATTCTCCTGTCATTTTGCATTTGTTATCAATCATCTTTTTATAATATCCAGTTGCTCAATTTCATTGTGAATTTGTAGTCAATGTTATCTACGTGTCTTGAGTCTAAGCAAGAAAATATAATTAGATGGTACTGCAGCTTGAAATGCTTTTATATCTTATTTATGATTATGTTTATGAGCATTCTCCATTTGTGGCTATTTGTGTCAGTATAAATGACAGACTGCGGCAATGGAGGGAGGGTGTCACATTTTTTTTCTCTTTCATTTGCATCAAATTATCGTCTGGTATCTTACTATATTGTTTATTATTCGTCCTGTGTATAGAAAAGGAAGGAACATGTTATTTTTTAGTATAGTGAGGCATACTAATGGAACATGGTATCAGATGTACTAAACTTTGTGCTGTAATTCTCATATGCTTTTGGCCCATTGGTGGAAAATTGGAATTCTGACATGATCTTTGCTTTATTTTCTTCTCAGTATGGGGAAAAACAAGAAAGGTTATTAGGAACCTCTTGCAATGGTAATCATCTCAGTCCTGGATCTGTTTTGGAAGCTTCCTTTTCTTCCAGTAGTCTGGATGAAAGCTCAGGTAAAGAAGAGTTTCAATAAACGTGATTTATGAAAAAAACAAAAAATTCTGTGTATACATTTATTAAAGCCATGTACTTTTGACCAAGTTTCTCTTTTTGATGTGTATGGCCTTTGATTTAATTCCAGGGCATGGTTTTCACCCTGATTCCATGAATCACTCATGTTGTGGTCAACTAGAACATGATACCGAACTTTCAGATTCTGCAACATCCTTTACCAAAGGGAAGATAGGTGAGATACTGAGTGATCTTGTCAGCCAACTTCCCAGGGCATTGGAAAGTTTGCACACTTATGGGACAGAATTAACAATAAGCAAGCTTAACCATGTGAAGGATATTCTCTTGCATGCTGAGTTGGTGCTTGGAATTACAACTGATCGCAGACAGGATGAAGGGCCACAACTCATAATTCATCGGTTTCTCGTTGATGATCTTGAGAGCATGACTAGTGATACCATGTGGACAGATTTGAGTTGTGATGATTCTAAACAGAGAAAGGAACTGAAGGGTTTTCTCCTTGATTGTGTTGTGGAATATCTAGAATCAAACTGCAGCCTTTATTTTAACTCTGGATTCAGGGCATGGACAAAGTTACCCTTATGCATGAGAGCTGAGATGTTGGCTAAAGAGGTGAAGAGGGAGATCAACAAGTGGTTATCTATGGTTGGGATGGTACCTGATGAAATAATAGAATGGGAAATGAGCCACTCCTTGGGGAAATGGACTGACTTTGGTATTGAAGCATGTGAGGCTGGTGTTGATATAGATGGGGACATACTTCAGATTTTGGTTGATGAAGTTGTTGAAGACCTTGTAGGTTCCACTCATGGCTCCATCACCTTCTAAAGTTCCATTTTGCTGATCATGCAACATCTCACTAGTCATTTCTCTGGCGAGATGTAATCTAACAAGGTGTATTTTTTGTACAAATAGGATTATGTTTTGGGCTCTCTGAATTAGTGGACAAAATAACGTCCAGTGACCAAGTTTTTATTTTTTTTCAATTATATATGGCTGTGATTTGCGTAGTTTAGACACAAAAATATGAGTTAATGCATTGATAGCCAAGCCTTAAATCAAATATTAGTTAATGATGCTTTGATGACGAAAAGACAAACATCAAGGGGTGGATTGAACAAGGAGTGTGTGTTTGATTGAATCTTACTTATAATCTAGTTAAGTTTACTCTAAACACTTGAATAAATATTTTAGAGAGTTTATGATATGAAATTCCCTTCATTGCTTTTAACAAATTTCAATCAAAATCTTCAAGTCACTTAATGATTATTCAGTAAGAGTTAAACAGTTTATGAAAGCTCCATTTTTTGTAGTGCTGATAAACAGGATTTAGTCTATTTATTCAGTAAGAGATGATTAATAACAGTCTAACAAGGGAAACATGCTGCATATTTTAATATATTCCAAAGCACAGTAGGGAAAATCCTTCCCAATAAACACAGGAATATTAAAAACTATTATTCTCTCTATAACAGTGTCATGGTGATGGATAATTGGATACTCTCACAAATAATAAAAGCTTTACACTTACATGATAATAATGTAAGTAACTTCCTCCAAAAACCAATTAAAAATAAAAAATTCAAACTGAAACTTACAAAAAGAATGAACAGTGAAGATAACTATCACAAACCTACAAAAAAGAGAATTAAAAAAAAAAAATCAAAGGTTGAAGGAAACTCATTCATTGCACTCCAGTTTCCACACTCCTCAAATGTGCTGTCTGTACCCTATAACACTCTTTCTTGTCATCACTCTGCTACTCCTTCCTCCACCTCTACTCTCACCATTGATGGCATTAGCAGTAGCAGAGGACAAACTCTTGAGTTCATCAATGCTGGCATAGCTCTTCCTCGGCATGAGAACTCCACCACCACCACCACCACCCCTTTTCTTCTCACCTGCATTCGCTGACTTACTCCCTCTTGCACTCGACAAAACACCACACGCACTCTTCAAAGGAGGTGTCAACTCCATCAGAGTAGGTAACACGTTACCATTCACCGGCTTCCTATTCTCCTTCCTCAAAGCAGCAGAAAAGTCAGGAACAGACTGTGCCACAAGAGAGGAGGAGGACCCTTTTCTCCCAGAAACCCCACTACCTTGAAACTTCACCTGTTTCTTCCTCGGTGGGGTCAAAACCTTTGCTTCTACCTCCATTTCCACACCCTCTTCCTCTTCTTCATGCTCTTGCTGTCTCATGTTCTTCATGCGAAGCTTTCTTTCCCTCAGCTCAGCGTATGCTTGATATCTCGGTCCTCTCTCCAAGTCCATCATCAGAAAGCCTTGCATTTGCGCCGAGGTTAGACTGATGAGAGAGATGGTGTCAACGGTGGGGTTCGTGTGCTGTTGCAGAGAAACGTTGCAAGCCTCTGATATTGCCATGTTGTGTTCATTCGTTAAGAGGGTCATTTCCTTTTTTGTTGCTCTTATCGGAACTTTTCAGTGCTTTGTTCAGTAAAATATTTGAGTTCGCAACGGTCTAATAAATCTAAGTCCAACGTTCTAAATATGCTGGGTCCCACACGGTTGAAGAATCCCAGGTTCTCTTATTATCACTATTAATTGCTATTATAGACGTTTTTGTTGAGAAGAGGAAAAATATTTAGTATATTAAAAATATAAAAAATGGTTAAATATTTATTTACTATTGAGATAATTAGGAAATTTTAATTATTTAATAATTTAATAATTCTCTGTTTGCTAAATAACAGATTTTTTTGTGCTTTGAAAGTGTAACAACTAGGGCACCCCCACCCCATCAGTGTTCTGTACGGAAAGTGGATAAATCATCATACAACAAAAAGTTATAAAAAAAAGGTAGAGGGTGTGAAATCGAATTTACCGTTTCATGAATTATTAAAAAAAAAAAAATCAATGTTTGACTAATTTTGTCTGACAAAATTAATAATAATAACTGCTGCAAAAAATATTATCAGCAAAGAAATGAATGTGTCTCCAACAACTTCAGACAATTTCATCAATAATGACGGAAGTGTGTTAAAGGTATAATTTCTTAATATATATTCTTATTGACGCTCAGCTGTTAATTGAAATTAACTAAAAATATAATAAAATGATCATATGTTACTTAAATTTCTTAAATACAATCAATTAAAAACTGATGTTTTGATATGTGATGTAAAAGTGAAGTCATGAACTTAATTGAGGTACCAAGTTAGTAATGAAACAGGTGAATCATTAATTGGCCTTTTTATTGTGTGAATATAAGTTTAAATTTTACGTTTATATTCAAATGTTGAAATTGACAAGTGATATGGGTTTCAATTTCAACCCCCTTATATTAAAAATGTCTAACTTTTATGGCACCTATTTACTCAGTCATCTTTTCTTACACAACCCATTTACTAAAATAATCTACTTTTTCTTAAAGAAAAATTTTCATTATAATGTCTTTTCTCTTAAAATCTAAAATTATTGTCTTAATAGCAGTTTATAAATTAGGTAATAAACAGACTATTCTTTTATATTATATTTTGATCTAAAATATTTCCAGATTAACTATTCGAAATTATTTTTGAGATTTTAGATTATATTTTCTAATTACATAATCCAACTCATACTCTAAATATTTAGTTCAAAATTATATTTTAGGTTACATTATCCAAAATTATAACTCATATTATCGAATATAAAATTATTTCAAATTATATAAATAAAAAATACCATTTCAGATTACAGAACATTATGGAATAATAGAACAAACCACACCTTATCTGAGTATACTATGCAAACTAATTTAAACTCACTAAAATGCTTAATTAGATTTACCTTTACATTTATTTAAAACTTTATTTCATAGGGCCTAGTTCCGGAATCATCGGCACATGTACCATAGACAATGATGTTTGTTTTGGGTTCACCCTCTTGATCACTTACTATTTAGCATAACATTATTAGCTAGGTTTCCAAGGGTCAAAGGTTGCTTCCACATGCCCTACCATTTTCCATTTTCTTTGATTGGTCTATGCAACAACATCTTCCAGACTAGAATATGACCACTGACTGGTGTATGTGCTTTACAAAAAAATGCACTATTCATGACTCATGACAAGTTTCTGAGGTATAATTGCTATCTGCTAACATACACATCAATTTCATCTAAGCCAAAACTGGCTCATCCATTTGAGTGAAATTACACTTTATGGTACTTGTACTTTTGCCCTAAATTGAATCTATTGACATGCTGGTCAAAGCCTCTAAGCACAACTGTTCTTACAGCTACAACTCCTTGCTCCAATGAAGCATCAATCTGTCATTTGGAAAAGGAATCCTAATCAAATTTCAATTTAGACAAAAAGAATTGCACATCATAACTTATAACACAGTATTTGACAGACTTATCAGTATAAAGTGCAGTGCAATGCAATTATAACAGAACTGATTGATCTTCTGCAATTAAGTTCCAGTCAAAATAAATTGCAAGACATAGTATTATGCAAATAGCATAAGCACACAAAAAGGTGTATGCTATTATAAAAGTACTAAACCAATTCAAACTTGGTATAAGACTAGACCAAACCTGCTTTCGTTCCACAGAACTGAATTTTTGTAGAAGAAATGCTCTCAAGTCCATAGTTCCAGGAGGATTTCCAATTCCTACAAACACAAATTTGAAATTCAGTACTGCTGGAACAACTGAAGCAACCTTGTGAAGGTGACTGAGACAAGGAACTAACCTACTGCAAGTCGAGGAAAAGCACTGCAACCATCCAAATGGCCCATCACATTTTTCAATCTGTAGCAATGTAAAACCAGCTATAGAATTTAATATTTCCCATTACAGTAAAAATATACCAGTTCGCAAATTCATTTCTTTAAAACAAAATCGGTTTGTATTAGGATGATTTTCTTGGTGTGTTATCTATAAGTCATATGAGATACTTTACAACAGATCTTCACCATCAAACTGTATTGAAGTAAAAGTCTTATAAGAAAATTAAACAGCTACAATCCTATGTTTACAGAGATAGGATTCAAATCATTATTTTACTTCAAAGAAAACAGAGAATTAATGTTAGAACATAATAAGTGTCAATCAAGTTAAAATTCAAACAAAAGAATTCTACTCTAGAGTTTAAACCAAATGTGATAAAGCTGTGTTCACAAACCACCTCCTCAATAAGAAATTTCATTTTCTATCCAAGTGCCACGATTACTGAACCGACTGTAACCTTAAATTTTGATATTTCAATTTCTATCTTATGTCAAGAAGTTTAGAAAAGGCCTGTTCACTGTCTCTCTATTCATACAGAATATTTGCTAAACACATGATTCCAATTTCTGAAATCATGTTTTGTTCTGATATATAAAAAGTATTAAAATGAATTCAACAAGCATTACCCATTGTGATGTCCATGTCCACCTTTTGGCTGAAGCCTTAAAACACCATTTGGCAGGCTTGTTTCATCATAAACCTACATAAAATTTCCCGAAAACTTAGGCTAAATGAAAATTGCAAAACACATGTAAATTGTCGTTAACTGCTATTAAACAGAAGGTAAGAAATACATACTAGTAGAATATGACGCAAGGGTACTTGATAATATGCAGCAAGTGGCCCAACCTTCAAGAATATTAGAAATAAGATAAAATTAGGTACAAATTATGATGAAAACTAAAGTATGTGTATGCTTTATAAAAAATCTATCAAATATTTACGGTGAAAACTGACCGATTCCCCACTAAAATTCATGTATGTCTGGGGCTTTGCCAACAAAATTGGTACTTCTCCGATGGAACCTGTACAGATCACGGAAGAAAATGTAAGTCAGTGTTAGAATTTCCATGTAATTCAAAACTAGGAGGGAATGAACAAAATAAAATCAATGCTTAGGGGATGATGCACCTATTCCAATCAAGGCCTTTGACTGTATTGTGTTCATCTTAATCCCTTCTGCTTGAGAAAGGCTATCAATTATTTCAAATCCAACCTAATAGAGGGCAAACCATAAGATTCACTACAAATAGCAGTGTATTCAATTTCAAGCAATTTCACAAAGAACTGAATAATTACATTGTGCCTAGTGCCATGGTATTTGTTTCCAGGATTACCCAAGCCAACAATGAGCCAAGGAGTATATTCCACTTTAGCTCCATTACTTGTCTGTGATACCGAACAGCGAACAGAATGTCTTGTTTTAACAGAAGGTGTTTTCAAATAACGAGGATGACGAATGTTCCTGGGATAGCTTAAACAAAGGCCTGGGGCAGATGCTGCATGCAACATTGATCTGTCCAAAGATGAAAAGGATATGTAAGTGAGTATGAAAAAAAAACATCTCATTATATAATTGACCATAACAACTAAGGTGTCAGCAAACCCAATTTTCAGTAAAGTCACTTACAACCTCAACATTACACACTTTTGTTTGGACCAATGTTGTCAAACTCGTGTAACTCATAAGAGATATGCATACACCAAACACTATATTTATAGATATCAACGTAAATTAAAGATAAATCACAAATACTAAGATTGAATACATAACACCACTTCTTTCACAAGTCATTAAATAACTCGATAACTAATAAATTCATAATTGCTAAATACAAATCATGAACATAACAGAACACTCCAAATCTGAATGAAGAACAGAAGGAAAACCCCAACAGTTGGTATCACTCTCCGCGAAGAAAACCTATCATACAAAGGGATTCTTCCATAAAACGCTTTCATAAGGTTTTCAAACAAATCTAAAGTTTTAGACTGTACTATAACTAAAAGGAGATTACAAAATCATCATCACAAAATTAGGTGTAAAGGGTGACCCATTAAGAAAAAAATTGTTCAAAACAAACTACTGTATTCGCAATAAGTGTCCCAATAAGTAGTAAGAAAACCAAAAGCAATGAGCGAAACGGAAGAACAGACTTAGATGAAAAAAGAGGAGAAACTAAGGGAAATGAGAAGATAGTGTAAAGATATGTATGGGAAAATGAACAGAGACAGTGCTTACCGGATAGATAGTGTAGCAGTTGCAACTGCAATTGCAAACGAAACAAAATCAGAAAACAAAACACGAAAAATAGTTAGCGAATATCTTATGTTGTTCTTCACCCTTTCCCTTTCATCTAATCCTACGCTCTGTGATAAACCCTCCTTCCCAGCCGTTGGATTTAGTTCTCAATATCAAGTCCCAATTAAAGCCTCTCTTTTATATTAACCAAAACTACAACTCAACTCAACGTACTGAAAATTATTTCTAGCATAATATAATTCCTAAATTGATAATTAAGCAATTGCATAATTACCTAATTTGATGATCGCTAATAGAATTGATGTTCTAGAGGTACGTACTGTGTTTTATATAAATATTACGAACGATCATATTTTTTATTATTAAATTTTGATAACTTAATAATTTTATCTTATAACATGATATGTTATTTTTTTAATGACTTTGAAATATTGAGAACGAGAAAATTGAAAAACTACTTAAAATATACCACTTAAAAATCATAAAAGATAAATTCGAATATTAATTAAAAAAAATAACACAAATTTGTACATGTAAAATATCAGCCAAATATAACATTAATAATTATTATGTTTTACGGTTTTGATTATTATAATGCCATTTCTTATTATTGTGTTACTATTTATATACTATTATGTGTAATTATTTGCCATGACAAGTCCAAACAAAAAGAAAAACCACAAGAATAACTAGAAATCAAGATATATGAGACAGAAACATGCAAGAGATGGACTGTATAATTTAAATAAATAAATAAATACTGAGAAAACTGTGATATAGTTTACATATGGAGCCCAAATAAAATTCCTTGGAATTGGGACAAAATGAAATTAGAAAAGTAGAAAGAAACAACAAAGTTTTGAACTTGATTTGACGTACCCTACATGATGTGTCATTATAACCACACATGTTGAATCAAACACCTAATAACCTCCATAAGAAGACAATAATGCATAAAGTTGTGTCATTTTGAATAAAATTGATTGAATCTAAAAAAATTTACATAACTTGACCGACGTGATTTAATCCAATTAATCAAATTTATATTGGTCTATAAATGGTTCAATTTACAAAGAAATTATTAAAAAAAATGGTTGTTTTGAGTTTGAATGTTATTCTAGGTAATTAACATTTGCCAAGAAGAAGAACAACTCCCTCTATATATATATACATAGATAGATATATCTTTAGTAAGAAACTATAGTAAAATAAACTTTTGGTAAATGTAAAAAGTAATAGTATATAAGTTTTACCATAACTAAAACCAATTTGGACTCATTTTAATTCGAATATTTAACAGGGTGTGATATGTAATATATAATTGCACATGCATCTTCTATTCAGCAACGACAGCACAGAAGACAATTATGGAGAAAACCCCCCAATTATGCTGCATTTACTTTCTGGAATAGATTGTATCATCAAAGTCAATGCATGTTTTAGAAAGATAATCGACGCTTAATAGAATCTCGTCAAAGAGGGGGTGCTATATTTCAGTGCCTCTGTCATATACATGTGCTAACAAAACAACCACACAAACCACGTTTTCTTTGAATGTAAAAATTTCAACATCATGCATAAATCTAACAAAAATCTATCCGTAGGATCTAATCTGATATAGTTTTTTTTTTTTTTTGTGTGTGGAGGTTGAAATTGTAACCTTCGGACTATGATGTCTTTTGGGGTTATATTGAATGTAAGACTGATCAAGTGGTCCATTTTGTATATAAATAATATCCTAAATGTGAATGACCCGTGACATGTATTTGTTCGAAACGGATCTCGATTTAGAAGTTTATCAGATCGGCATGAAAAATGTATAAAAATATCTCCCAACGACTCTAAATACTTATATAAAATTTACATTGGCATTAAACTCAGAATACAAGGCTGTTCACACATGGTGCTAAATTGAATGAAAAATTAATCTACCTCACAAAATAACTCATAGGCTAAGATGCAAATCCAAACCACCACCACCGTTGAAACTGTGGCTGTTGAAGCCACCGATCTCCGGCGGAGGATTGCGGTTGCGGTGGCCAAGGCCACCAGTGATGGAGGCACCGGCTGTGGCATAGACTCGTCTTCCTGGAGTCACAAAAGCCACTCCCGAGTCATACGCACCACCACCTGACCATGCATGTGGTGTGCATAGCCACGATAACGGTGGCTGAGACTGTGGTGAGAAGGTTGATATGATGGTGTTGTGAACGTGGGAAGCCACAAACCCGTGAGCAGCTTGCATTTGAGCACGCTTCAAGAGCTGTCTCTCTTTCTTGTGCGCGTTTTGGTGCCCTCCAAGTGCTTGTGAGTTTGCGAATTCTCTGAAGCAGTACTGACACTCGTATTTTCTTGCGATGAAAGGCTCAGAATCGGAACCTGCTTCATGATCATGAGTTTGATCTTCTGGGGACTTGTTAATGTTGATGCCAAAGAGCTTTAGGGGTGGGGTATTAGTGGTGGATTTTGCATGGTATTCAACTTCAGCCATGATGAGTTATGAGAGGGAAATTAAGATATCTCTGTTGGAAAGAAAAGTGATTAAGAAGATGATGCAGAAAAGATGCACCAAAATATGTGGTTAAGCACTAACTGTGGGCATGGATGTGTGTGTGAACTACAAAGTATGAGAGGCTTTTATAAAAGGGTTCAAGTGCATGCTTGGAAACAAGAAAGCATAATAAACCTTTGTTGGAATAAAAAAATGTACAAGTGAGACTTTGCTGTGAAAGTTTCAACAGATGAAACGAAAACCAAAGCACCTTTACGTATACGATTTTTAGTATTTTATGTTTGTGGAAGTAGCTATTATATTAGGGTTGGGTAATGGCCATAATATAGATAAGTTTACACAACACAAGTAATCCAATTCTATTTCTTTTATAATCGAGAAACTTGCAGTGTTTTGTATTTTTGGCTACGAAATTAACACTTTTGTAAAATTATCAAACCTCATCTGCATGATCAAGCGAGTAATGCATCTTGTTATAGTTTTTGATTCAATGGTAAGACTTGATGTAACATTTCTGTCCTTAATAATTCTCGTACAATTTAGTAATTTATGTAATAGAAAACTGATAGAGATGATAAATGATGTGGTAAAAAAACTACTTCCACAAATCAGTACATTAAAAAACCAGTTTATGTAAAACTACTTCCACTGATATATACATTATTGATAGTAGACACCTATTAGATAAAAAAAATGGCAATAAGTGAGGATGGTTTAGGCATATAAAACAAAAGGGTATCTAGGTTTTGGCTGTGAAGGCTAGATACGTTAGCAATCTAGCTCAAAGCATATATATATATATATATATATATATATATATATATATATATAATGACTCCACCATGTGTCAGAGGTTTTTTGGCATGGCTTGCAAACCAGGAAGGTGTATATGAACTGAGTATTAACAAGTTGACATCATTGGAGGCATAATTAAGATCTAAAGTGATGCTTAATTTGTTGATCTTGTTTGATTAAAGTGTTAGTTTAATATTGCGATAAAATGATTAGTATCCAAAAAGGAAAAAAAGGGCCTTTTGGAAGGCGAAAAACATACAGCAATATTCGAGAAGAGGTTGATTGATTGGAAGTCAAAGATGGAGAGAGATTATTGAAATGAATGATCCAAGTGGATTGAGGTAAGGAAAATGGTAGGTATGTGAAGCATGTTTGCGTGATTGACGTTGAGTTAGTCATTAATTATTGGGACAAAATCTGCAAGAATCTTACTAACTTCCATCACTTGGGTTCAATGTATTATCATGATATCACCACTCCACATGTTTAATACATTTCAATTTCAATGCTTCACAACACACTCAAAACTCGTCCATGATGCACGTGATTACTATTACACCACACCCAAATTTTCTATAAATTAATTGCTAACCTTTGAATTTACTTTCATTCACATTTTCTTAACTTAACATCGGACTAGGGTTAGCTAAGCTTCTTTAAGGAATTAACTCAACAATTTTCTTGAAAAACTAAATACCATGTTCATTCTAACGTTTTCTTTTACCCAAATGATGTAGTGAATGAAATTCGGAAGTGAGGAAAAACTGATTTTTCTTTTTTTGTTGAGCGATGAAAAATTAATTAAAAATAATGGTTTTTTCAATTTTTTTTTTATCTTGAGAAGACATTCTATACATTGTTACTCAGACTCTACTCACTTTCATTGCCCTGCTTTAATAGTCAATAATGACAAGCACAGCAATCTATCATAGGGCAGAGACAATGATGCATTTAGCTAGAGATAAATGTTTAGGATGTTTTGCAGGGAGCTTACACTTTGTGGACTTTGTTCAAACACTTAAAGTGCAATCCCTTCATGATTCATTATGATCATTAGTTATATTTTTGTCATCCATCCAATTCTCTTGTTATATAATAAATTATATTCTATCTGTGCACTTTAAAGATGATTCAAATCTATAAAAATAAAAATATTTTTAAGACGAGATTTATATCTAATTATATATTATACATTATTTTTTGTTTAATAATATACACAGATAAATATAAATATATTGACGAGAATTTAAGTATGAGTTTAAATTCTATATTAAAAAAAAAAATTAAGTACTGAGTAAAGATTATGATCCATAAACTTATCATGTCTTAAAGTTTTAAATAAAGAGTGGTGTCAATTAGATTAAATTTATGCTAGTATTGCTGGTGATACTGCAGAGGGTGCAAGGTGGAAAACAAATTATAAAAGTGGCTAACTAAAATTTCATGTGAAAGACGGTTAGGTGGAGAAAGTATATTATAGAAAAGCACATGGCAATGATGATTGTTTTGAATCACTTGATGCATGAAAACTGAAGTGAAAAGAATAGGAATAGGTCTCATCAGAAGAGAACAAAAATGGCCTTAATGATTCATTATACTATATTATATATTATTATCTTCTCCATTGTTTCTAATTTTCTGAAACTTAGTAATCATGAAAAGTTAACAGGTTCAGTGATGTTAATCAGAGGTATTTATAATTAATAGACAAACTTCACCTGCCGACTTGTTCTTAATCAAATCTACAAAGCTAACTATTAATTTATTTATTAATTCATTGAAGTTGATGGTGTTACTTTCTCAACACCATGCATTCATTTAGAGTAGTGATTTTTTTTGTGATCCTGAATATTAAAAATATATTGTATTAATATCTTAAATATTTTTTTAATATATTTTAAAATTTTAAAATTAATGATAATTAATGTATTATGAAGATATAGTAGAAAAATAACACAAAAAAATTTAGTGAAAAATCCAAATTTATTTATATACCTGAATTTACACAGTAAAAGTTTGAGGTTTAATTTGATGATAAGTAGAAAATTAATTAATAATGCAATCACTGTAGACCGATCTACAGTTGTAACCAATAATATATCATATTATATCACAAAGAGACAATGTCGTTGGTAAAGTAAATTCATTTCTTACTTATTTATATAATCTATCATGCTATAATCATGTAAACCCACCATGCTCATATTAATCATTTACTTTTATTAACAAAATTTAGAATATCGAGACAATATTAACGTTGGACAATTTTTATTTATTTTTTGTTAGCGTTCTAATCATGGAAGTTGGACAATTTAACAATGCTTAGGCTATATACTATAAATCGAATAATGAAAGAATGCTACACATATTACAAAACATTTATTATAAAATATAGGCTTAAATACTTTTTTGTCCTCATTTTCGTAGTGTTTGTTACGGATGGTCCTCATTCTGACAGAATGTTTAAAATGATCATCATTTTTACCGAATATTTAAAATGGTCCTCATTTTCGTAATTCGTGCTTTATTTGGTAATTTTCTGTGATGCCGTTTAAATCATTAACGGAGCATTGTATAGGTGACACGTAACACATCCTAATACAAATTGCGCCACATGTATATTTTGTCAAAATGAGGACCATTTGCAACAAACACTACCAAAATGAGGACCACAAAAGTATTTAAACCTAAAATATATTACCCATTTCTTTGTAGCGTTATATAAATTGTTAAAAATGTTTCATTTCTGTTAATTAATTTTAACTGTCATAATGAGTTGTGTTATTTTAAATTTAGTTATATTAACTTAATTAATAAACTAAGCTTAAATTTGAATATCTTCAATTTCTGTATATTACAATACAAAGTTAGAATTATACAGAATTTAATTATATGTTTGCATGAAATTTCCGAAAACTTGTTTACAGAATCGTAAATATAGGATATCTTGTGTTGATAATTTCTTCATATTTTAAGTAAGATTTTTCCTTCTTATAGTGCAACATATTTCAAGTTATCCTAACATAGGTCACAAAACCTTTGAAAAACATGACCTTAATTTATTTGTTTATTTAGAGGGGAAATTATATCTAACAATTTGCCTACTAATAATCAATTAACGAGAAGAATAACAGTGACAATATTTCAATAAATTGTTAGAATGGTATATTATAGTAATTTCAGTAATAATATCATAAACTTGACAATGTATAATCTTATTGTGTATTAAGCCTAACGAAGAAAAAATATATTATTTTCTGAAGAGGAAAGAAAGTGCATTTTTTTACGTAGGGAAGTGTATGATATTGGAGTTTGAATATGAAATTAACATAGATATATAAAAAGAAATTTGTAATATCTAAATGTAGACTGAAGTTATATTTTTATACAAAAAAATATATATATAAACAGATATATTAGTTTGATTATTCTTTCCATGGTCTAGTTGAACTAACTCAAGGTTGAAAATTAGAACATGCAACTTAAACTATAAAATATATAATGAATATTTTACATCGGTTATAGTAATAATAAAAATATCGAAAGTATGACTTAAACATTTCAGATCGGTTCTTTGTATTTGACTTTATGTAAAAAATTAGCGAGAAATTAAAAAAATTAGAACTATAATAAACACGTTAAATTAATTATCTTAGTATTAATATTAATCTTGAAAAAAGTTTCCATCTTAGTTCTTAGTATAATCATCGTAAAAAGTATGCTTATCCTAAGATAATTATCGTAAAATACACATCTTGATACCGCGAGAAAAAAATAAAATAATAATAATTAAGCTATAACAAAGCCGTAGCTTTAAAAAAAAATATATATATATATATATATATATATATATATATATATATAATCATTTCAAATTTTGTGTGTCTCAAATTTTGTTTTTAAAAAAATGGATAATTTGTTACGCTAATCCTATACCATTAAGCTCTAGAAGGTCAAAACTAATTAATTAAGATATATACATTGTTAAGCAAAATGTTGAAAAAGAGGGTTCATCTGAGTAGATTAATTAGGCACTTACTTTAGATAAGTGTGCAAGTTAAAATCCTCAGACTATATATATATATATATATATATATATATATATATATATATATATATATATATATATATATAATATAAAATAGTAGCTTTAATTTTACTCAATCATAAATGAATGGTTTTGGAGATGTTGCATGCAAAAAAGAAAAAAAGAAAAAAGTAACGTGATCAAGTATCTTATTTTAATTTAATGGATAAGGAAAACCACATTCAATTTAAATAGAAAAAAATTAAAGAAATTTGGTGAAAAGCTTATCCTTAAAAGTAGAATATTTATGTTTGAAGTTATATTAGAAAATGGAAGGTAGGCACCAATGGGTTGGAAGAAAATACAATATTTGAAGTTGTGAGTGTAGCCATTTTCTTCTAGAACATGCAAAACTTGTTATAGTGGGTTAGATTTCAATTAGAAAAATAAGTAGAATTTAATTAATATGAAGCAAAATAAATTATAATTATTGAATTTTAATTAAAATAACACTGCTAATATTTTTAACAGTTTTCTTAGCTACTGCCAATAAATGTGACATTTTTTTCTTTCAGATTCAGTTAAATATTCCCATTATTCATGTAAAAGTTATTATTTTTTGTATAATCATTGTTATTAATATTTTTTAAAAATATAAACAATTTTACTCCTAAAATTATAGCCCTACGATGAAAAATATAAACACTTATTAAATGTTGTTAACATATTTTGAATCAAAATGGGTTTTGAAAGTTTATACATACTCTTTTTTTTTGCTATTATAACTATTATATATTTTTATGTCATGTTAAAAGTATATAATATGTATAATTGGTTTCAATTCGTTAAATTTCTAAGAAATTGCATGTCTTAATTTTTTCAAAATACAAAAAAGTCAAATGGCATTGTTTTGTATAGTAACTAAATAATGTTGTTTTCTATATTTTTACACGCCATCATCCTACTGGAAATTTAATAAATGAGTAAAACATTTAAACATTAAAATTTTGATGATAAAATTGTCTAAAAGAAAAGATAAATGTTAAAATAATAGTTGTGTGGTAACATATATAACTAAGTTAAACAAAATTAAAGAAAAAAAGATATGTCCATATTATTTTTATTTGGAACTACAATCCGTGACCCTTATAAAATAGTAAAATTTGTCGAAATAAATAATAAGATTATTAAAGTATTATAACCAGTAAAGACAAAAGTATCTGAAAGTACAAATAAGAAACCCGATTTAAATGAAAAATAATTTTGAATTGTACGAGGGTATAAGTGTGAGGGTAAATGAAAGAAATACAACAATTAAAATTTAAAATTGATTTTGGATGAAGTAAAAGTAACTCCATTTACTTAAATTCGAAAATTGGAATAATTGTAATTTAGTGTTTGTAAATTTTGCCACGTTTTTCTTGATCGTACATGGGCTAGGCCCTAGAGGCTAAAAGAGCCCAATTAGACTTCATAATCGAAATATAAATGGGCCTAAAATGCAATCCAAATGATGGAAGCGACAAAAAGAAAACACTACCATCTTCATTCTTCAGTTTCTCTGTAATCCTTCGAAACAATACGTTGAGATAATTAATATTTTTTAAAAATAATATTTTTATTTTTTAACCGTCATTTTTTAATTATTCTATTTAACTGTTATTTTATAAATTTTAAGATAACATGAATTATTATTTTTTTATTATTTGTAGTTTTTATCTTTCACCTAACTTTTAATTAGAAATAAAAGAGGTAAGTAAAAATAAATGTAAATACTTTATTAAAGTAAAATATAGATACATAATTTTTTAATTTCTCAAAAAAAAAAAAAAAAACAAACCTCAAACTACATCTAAAAACAAACGGAAAAAATAATATTGAAAGTCTTAACAACACATTCTCCAGCACATCTTTAAAGCCATTAATATTTTATATGTTATCATTTATTAAAGGTTACGAAAATAAATAGTCATTAAACGAGAGTTAAGACGCATTGAAATTTGTGGGTTTTCATAAATAGTAGCATTCATAATTTTATGTAGAAGAATGTACTGTTAATATTTTTCTTTCATATAATAAATAAAAAATTATATAAAATTTTTATATAAGAATTGAGGATTTATATGTCTTCAATGGAAAGGAATAAAAAAGTTTAAGTAAGGTCAATAAAAAATCGAGACAATTATAGGAATAAAAAGGTTGAAAAATATACAGTAAACACCAAAAGATTAAAAAATAAATTATACAAGAATAAAAAATCATTAAATATTTTTAAAATAAAAAGTGAATAAAATATTTCGAATTTATTTAGAATATATTAGCAATGTAATATACTGTTGTTCAATTCTAAATTAACATACACAATAATATTGTTATTTTTATAATAACTATTCAAAAAATTATATATACTTATTTTATACCTATACTTACATATTTTATGAATAAATTTTTAAGCGATAGAACTAAGAAAACCTAAAAATAATATATTTGTAATATATAATACTAAAAATACACCATACCAAAAATTCGCGTACTTTTCTTACAAGTGACGCTGTGTTACATTTTTATATGCCACCATCTCTTGACCGAGCGAAAGAACTTTTTTTTCTTCATTGACTTTTATTTTTCCATGTATCAAACATTTGATTTGAGTTTAATTTTCATGCATAAATTTTTATATTTTTTTTGTAATTATATAATCTGAAATAATTCTCAAAAATATTAATCCCAACGAGCAACGAGTCGAGTATCTTAGTTTCGTCAATTGTTAGGTAATTTCCTGACACAGAGGCAATTGGATTTGGAGTGTCCTAGATTCGGTTCCTGGTTTGGTTCGTACTATTGTACTTGCTTTTACTTTTCATGGGTTCGGAGTTCTGAATCAGAGAATGTGCAAGGTAACCACTTTGTGGATTCAGAAGCAAAGGGTGTTCGTGAGTTTTTGTGAATTCAGAAGAGAGAGCAAGAAGAGTGTGCATGAGCATGAGTAGTGGAAGCAGCTGGTGGTGTGGTTTGAGGCCTTCTTCCTTCAACATGGATACCGAGTTTTCTGTAAGAGGAAACACTTTTGGTGGCATTTTTGGCTCCTCTGCTAAGCCAAGATCACTCAGGGTTCAGCCTTCTGGTCTGTTCATGCTTTTTCATGTTGTTGTTGATTCTCAGAATCTCTTTTTAGTGCATACCTGAAACATGCTTCTTATTGTGGTCGATTTGTTGACTTGTTAAAAATTGTTTGCTAATAATACACTAACACGAAATTTCATTCAAATGTTTTGGAATTTCCTCAGTTAGAGTTTACTGTAGGACAATAGTTAGATGCATAGGTGGTGTAGTTCTATTTTCAGAATTAGAGTTTTCCATTGGTAGCATGCGTCTTTTTAGAATTGAAGTTTTACCTTGGTCATCTACTTTGACCTTTGATGCAGACCTTGCTCTGTGAAATTTCAATTCTAATTAGACAACAGCACAAGAAACATCTAACGAATTGTATCTAGCTTTGTTCTTTTTATTGCATTATCTCCTTTACAAACTGCATTTTATTTTGTCAATTGTTGATAGATCTTAATATCACATCCATAATGTGAATGATATGAATGTGCTTATGTTCCTCGAATATTACTCAGCAAAATCACGTTGCAGATGAAGATGTTGAGGATCTTCTGGCCAATAATATTTCGGGCAAACCTTCTGGGACTGTTCTGCCTTATGTTGGTGTTGCTTGCCTTGGAGCTATGTTATTTGGGTATCATCTTGGGTATGAATTTCATTTTCATTTGATATAAAGATCAATGAACTTGTAATGCAGGGTATCATATTCTGTATATAGCAATCTCAAAGATGATTTTTAACTTATGCATAAACTAGGTTAGTTTATTGAGAAGTTTGGTTAACTTTCTCCTTCTTATTTTCTTCTCTGGAAAGTGTTTATCCTAACAGTTCCTTAGCGAATGACTTAAGCCACATCTTCTTGTCTTAAGTTATCGGCAGTAAGAAGAAACCCACTGGAGTTCTGTGTTGAATTTTCCTTGTTATAGTACTAATTGTCGTCACTGATTATTATTATTCTTAGGTAGGAAACTCTGACAATACTCTTTTTGGTATAGGGTAGTAAACGGTTCTCTTGAGTACCTTGCCAAGGATCTTGGAATCATCCAAAACACTGTTCTACAAGGTACACACTCTTTTCCTAAATTGTAATTGCAAATTAGTTTACATAGTTTGATTCATATTATCAGAAAAAGAAATTATAGATTTTAAAGTATATACTCTTTCCTGTTCTTTTGCTTGTTAATTTGTTAGGCCTATTTCCAGCATATATTCAAACATGGTTTTTGGACTTGTTAATCCATGAGCAGGATGGATTGTGAGTGCACTGCTTGCTGGTGCTACTGTTGGTTCATTTACTGGTGGAACATTGGCTGACAAATTTGGCAGGACTAGGACTTTTCAGTTGGATGCAATCCCTCTGGCAATTGGAGGATTTCTTTGGTCTGTCAATTTTCCCTTGGGTATAAGGTTTGATCTTTTAGGTATTTTTGAGATTGATGGATAAAATTATACTACATTTACAGTGCTACTGCTCAGACTGTTCAAACAATGATCATTGGTCGCTTGTTAGCTGGTATAGGAATTGGTGTAGCATCTGCAGTTGTACCACTTTACATATCTGAGGTGATCCCCTTATAAACAATTATAACCTTTGATCATATATGTACATATTTTCTGTGGATCACGTGGTGATTCCTACTAATGGACAGATTTCTCCAACCGATATTCGCGGTGCACTTGGATCTGTTAATCAACTTTTTATATGTATTGGGATTCTTGCAGCACTGCTGGTTGGTTTGCCTCTGGAGGGAAATCCTATATGGTATTGACTGTTGAATTGTTTCATTCTTGAGTTTATTTTGCACAGAGTATGTATATTAGTGATGTAAATGACTATATTCAGTGTGAAAATTTTAGAAGTAAAATGTGTGTTCATTAATATGCACCCTCTTCTCCCTCGTTTAATTTTATCAGGTGGCGCACAATGTTTGGAATTACTGTAGTTCCATCTGTTCTGTTAGCACTTGGGATGGCTATTTCTCCAGAAAGTCCTCGGTGGCTTTTTCAGGTTATTTGGGAGTATTATACATTATCTTATTGCAGACCAACACATTTACAAGACAAGCAGCTTGAATTTCTACTCTAAGTTTCTTTTCTTATAAAAGATTACTACTTTCAGACACATCAATAACTTTCTGTTAAATATACCTTGGATTATAGTTTCCTATGGTGTAAACTTTTCAAACTAACCATCAACACGTTCAAAGGAAAGAACTTATGTTATATTTTAAATGTCTAAAGACACTATTGGGATCCTTAAAGCTTTTAAATGGGTTAATTTTTACAGTTATGGTGGTCATCTATAATCTTTATACCAAATAAGATGCCTAGTTTCTTGCGAAGTTTGTAATTGTTGGAAGTCCCACATTGACTAGATATAAGGCAATTTCATAATATATAAGTGAGGTACAAATATCATCTTACAAGCCGTTTTGTGGGGCTTGAGTTAGGCTTAAATTCCACCCTTTAACATATTTGAGTACTTAGAGTCTCTATATTTAGAGTATGCAAACACCTCACCTTAATTTAAGGTATATATGTGTGGTTGCAAACCTCACATTCCAAGCCGGTTTTGTGGGATTGATCTTGTATATGTTTTTGATAAAATTACATTTGTTACCTTGTAGCAAGGAAAAATATTGGAAGCTGAAAAGGCTGTTAAAACACTGTATGGAAAAGAAAGAGTGGCTTTGGTTATGCAGGACTTGACAGCAGCAAGTGAAGGTTCTTCTGAACAAGAAGCTGGATGGTTTGATCTGTTTAGTAGTCGATATTGGAAAGGTATTCCAAACTTCAGTTTAATTCCAGGTCTGATTAACAAGGTCTATGGTTTCTAGGGTATTAAGGCAGAATTTGTATAGCAAATATCTGTGGAAGTTAATTTTCTACCTTCTTTTTTACCTTCTGAATTTGTTAGTGCATTTTTTCTTTCCATTTCCCTTGATATGTTATGATGGGATATATCTTAATTGTATCATTGCAGTTTATGTTACAGATTTTGTGATCTAATGTCAACTTATTAGTTTCCTCTGGATTTGATTAATGCTTAATGAAACATTCCTTGTTGCAGTTGTGAGTGTAGGGGCAACACTTTTCTTGCTACAGCAGTTATCTGGAATAAATGCTGTGGTCTATTATTCGACTGCAGTTTTCCGCAGTGCTGGAATCTCTTCTGATGTTGCAGCAAGTGCACTGGTTGGTGCATCAAATGTTTTTGGTCAGTATCTTTCATTCCAAAAATTTTGATATCATGATGACATTTGCACAAACTTGATATTGTTTCTGGCTGATATTTGATTTCATTGCAGGCACAATGGTTGCTTCGTCCTTGATGGACAAGAAAGGAAGGAAAAGTCTCCTTATTATAAGTTTTAGTGGGATGGTAATAATTACCTATACTTTAATTTGTATCAGATATTTTGATACTTTAGGATATTTCAAAACTCTGCCCCTGTGAATTATTTTTCTCTCTGTTTGGTTTAATCATAACAAATTTTCATCTAAACAACTTAACTTGCGTTCCTCGATAATATTAATGAGTTAATCATGTTTTTATCTCTATTTGGTTTTTGTCTTTATCTCAAACTTTGGTCTGTTAAGTCTCTATCTTATGCATGGATGCAATCCTTTTCGTTCATCACCGTTAACTGTTTTTTGACTTGACAAATGACAAATCATGTTGAATGTCGTTCACAAATTCCCCTCCTGTCAATATCTTAAAAGGTTAGCATGATTCATCATTTGTTACGCTGGGCTAGAAGGATTGTATCCATGCATTTCAGACGTATTAGGATCAAGGTTTGATATAGGGGTGGAAACCAAAATTGCATTATAGTTAAAGGTCCAAAACATAATTAACTCAATATTATATATTCATGTTCTTAAACTCACTCTTTTTCTCTCCTTCCTAGGGTGCTTCTATGTTGCTTCTTTCTGTTTCATTTACTTGGAAGGTCCTTGCACCATATTCTGGAACTCTTGCAGTCCTCGGGACTGTCTTGTAAGTCATTTAATTTTGTCAGTGAAAGTAATTCCACAAGACTACCAGTCTGTGTTATTTGATTTCCATTTCTCTTTCGATTTGTCACTCTCTGACCTATGAATTTTAAACAGCTATGTCTTATCCTTCTCTCTTGGTGCTGGTCCTGTGCCTGCTCTTCTTCTACCAGAAATATTTGCATCTAGAATCAGAGCAAAAGCAATTGCTTTGTCATTAGGTACACATTGGGTAAGGAACTTCACTGTGGAATCCAATATATCATTACCTTTTGAAACTCTAACTTGTTACTTCTTAAATAAGAGAGTAATATACATCTAGTGTTTGAGACTAGACATTGATAGATGGTAATCCATAGTTTTGATACCTAGTTAAGAAATAAACTTTAAATCTAATTCAATTTTTTAAAATTAACTTGTAAGGTACGGTTTGTACCCACTTATATATTGTGAATTAGTCTTTTATCTCTGGTAAGGTGAGACTTCCAACAGAGGTAACTAGGAGAATTCTTGTGATAATCATAGAGTAAGCATATCAATACTGTCTATACCAAATTATCATGTCCAAAAACTACTGCAATGAAGTTTCTTGGAGCTGTTGGGAAGATTTATAACATGCATTGGTTTTATTCATATTTTGAACACTAACTCTTGATTTTTGTTTATTATTTCCAGATCTCCAACTTTGTGATTGGGCTGTATTTCTTGAGTGTAGTAGACAAGTTTGGAATCAGCAGTGTGTACTTGGGCTTTGCAACAGTGTGTCTTGTTACAGTCTTGTACATAGCTCGTAACGTTGTTGAAACAAAAGGTCGATCCTTGGAAGAAATCGAACTTGCACTTGGCCCTTCAACCTAAGTACACTTCACAAATGCATTTGATCTTAATTCTAATGCTGCTCTTACAATTTTTGTTCCTTAGAACTCTTGGCACTTGTTATTTTTATATTATTTATCCAACTTGTTTTGCTTTTTTACTTCTTAAATTACTCCACTCCTTATAATTTTTCTAGATCTTTGAATAATGAAAGTTCTATCAATCAAGTCTTTATACGTATAATTTTTATAGTATGTCCATCTAGTTTAACCAAATTTATAGTCAAATCCTTATTTTATAATTAGGTTTCTGAAATTTAAGTAAATATTAAATATAAATATAACTGAGAGGAGAAGGATAACTGGAAATATTCTCAACCATTAAAGATTTGAAAGCTTCATTGAACTTTATTTATCTACAATTTTATCTTTCAATGAGTTTTACTCCATTTAGCTGCACCAACATCTTTCTTTCAATGGAACCGTTCTTCAAGATTTTGTATTCTATGCAAGAAATGTTCTTAGTCAGGTTAACTTGCTATTGCCTAAAATGTGATGCACACGTACGTATTGAATACTGCGTTTAGATACGTGTGTGTATATGTATATATACTTGAAACGATTTCATCATATAAATCATAAAATTTATATATTTAATGTAGTTTAATTTTTGAAATAATATAAAAATAAAAATAATTATAGTTAAATATAAGGTTATCACTGTGAGAGAATTTGATTCATATAAGTTGATCAATCACGAATTGGATTAAAAATAAACTTGTTCAACTTGATTTATTGTTGTAATTTGACTAAATTTTTTATAGAAGTATAATCAAAATATTCACCAGATTTTCTTTAAATATTATTATAAAAATAATACTTAAAATTAAAGTGTCAATTTACATAATTTATTAAATAAATAATAAAACATCAAAATTATTTAAATATTATTGAATAATATTTTAATCTTTAAAAAATAATTAAATTGTCGATTAACATAAATAAAAATAATAAATAATTAAAAAATTATGAAAAAATGATAAAAAAAATGCAAAGAATGTTTATCAGTGAATTATGAATCAATTGATTCTCATTAAATTCGAATCCATTTAACTAAGAGTATAAATGAAACTAGTTCATTTTACTCAATATTTAGAAAATGAAAATTTTTCAATCCAACCTATTAAACCTTAAGTGAGTTGGAATGGTTCATAAATTATTTAACTTATTTTGATATCTTTAATTATATATATATAATAAAAAAAATTGTAATTGTTATAATATCTGTAAAATGTTATATCTGAGACTAAAGAAGATAAATAGTATAGATTTTTGGAAATAATTTTTAAGATTCTTTATATCTATCGATGTCATTCGATAAATTTAGAATCGGAACATTTTTAAATATAATAAAGTTAAACATCACATAAAAAAATATTCATAAATTTAGAATCAAAACATTCTTAAGTATAATAAAGTTAAACACTATATTAAAAAAATATTCATAAACTCGATGTATCAAGATTTTAAATTAAAAATTATATCAATCTATTATGTTTGTTAAACAAATTACATATATAATGACTCTTTAGTAAATCTTCTATAAAAAAAGAAAAATGGTTCTTGTTGGTGACAATGAAAGGTTGGATCGAAGTCACGTATGTATTCCCTCGAGAAAAGAAAAACCATCTGGGACGTGTTGTTTTATCGAGCATGGATAATAAAGTCTTCTATTGGATTAACGTTTAAGGCAAAGGGCAATGCAAATTCACAAAACAGGATTATTAAAAAACAGGATAATTATTAGTTGTAGGCCAATAAGCAATAATGTTAACTTGTAAACATCTTTTGAAGCACTTTTAAAATTTTTAATTAGTGACAACTTTACACATACGTATTTTAAACGTATCTTTGTGAGATACGTCCTCCACACGAATACCCTGGCTTGATGAACATATTGGTGCATCACACTCTTCATCCAACATCAATAAAGTTCCTACACTCAGTCACAATCATGGTATTCTGAGTTAATAAACTTTATAAAGTAAATACTTTAAAACTCATGCTTACTATAACTTTTACATTTAATTGCATCAAGTAGATATATTAGTTAAAACCTTCAAGATAACATTAAAACACATTTTAGTGCATGCTCTATTAGATACTTTAACGCATCATCACCTTTCATTGCTTCTGCTTGTGGACACTGCTTACACTGGAATTTGCTCCGTACAAATTGTGTGGACCAGGTTGAATCATTATCAATGAACTAATCAATTTTCTGTCAATGACAACCAGAGCGGTGGGGTGGAGCAACATTCATGGATTCATTCCAGAAAATGCACTTTATATCACACTATGTGACTTCAATCATAAGCTTCTCAGGCTCCTTAGATGAATTAGGAAGTGGTGGCAGAGTAAAGTATGATAAGTATCGGATTTTAAGTCTAATTTAACCTTATAGACTAAATTATAAGATTAAATTTACATTCACTTATACATTGTAATTTAGTTTTATCTCTAATCGATGTAAGACTTCCAACATAATTTTCCATGTAGAACAATATACATTTCGAATGTGGAACTAGACATTAATAGATGGTTCGAAAGTGGATAAAACAATGAATCCAACAAATAAACAAAGGACAATGATATTTTGACTCTCATCTTATACTTTCTGACGTGATTTATTATTAGACATTGATTTTTTCAAAGAGTACATTGATCAATGCTTCACACTAAACTACATCAAGGAGTACAAAATGAGAGTCAAAATATGATTTTCTAATAACAAATTTCGTTAAAATAGACTTTGACTCATGACTCTGATACCATCTTAAAAAGTGGACTTCCACCTAAATGCAACCCCAAGAATAAGAATGTGGCTCACAATTGTGAACTTACCTTTCACTTTGTTTCTGATACCAAATACATATAGTTTGGCACTACTCTTTTACACCATGATCTGCAAAGGAACATTATGTATCATTTTTGTGCATACAATGTACCCTTAATTAAGCAACAACCGTGGCCTCACTTGGGTGGATTGGTTTCTCATCCTAGAACATTTGGGTCGAAACATATTACAGATGAGTTCTGAATCACATTAATTTTGGATCCACATGTGTTAATTATGATGGCTACCCCACCAACATGTGCTTACTATTTGCAAGAAAGTTTCACCCGAGCGCATTTTTCTTAAAATTGATGGATACTTAATTATAATCCTGGTATAATCTTAATAATGTTACTAAAAGAATCTTCGACCAACTCTATCTGGATTCTGGAATCTACTTTAGGACTGTTATGCCCTCATTAATTTCCAGTGAATAGATCTTGAATATATTAACTTTCAGAAAGAAAGATCTGGAATTTACTAATTAAGACTATACTTTAGAAAAATATTTTCTTCCATTATTATCAAATTTATACTTCTCTCCAGTTGTCTGTTTTGATTTTTGCTAATAGAAAGAGATTAACTTAAATGTTACATATTTCAAATTAATTGAGTGCTTAGTGTTGCTTTAAACAAGTAGAAGTAGAACTTTTGGGATTTCAATAAGAACACAAACATATACTTCAACCAGAAATATAATCATTAGCTATTACATAATCAATGCATGCCATGTGGCAAAAGCGGTTATTCAACAGTGTAATTAGATACCATACATTAGTTATTCAGAATTCAAAAACTAAGCCTATTTATAGTCCTGCACCAACGCTGGACCTTAGAATTTTATCAACATAATAACTTCAAACTTGATCAAGTGGATTCTCTTTCATTTCCACCACCGAAGGGAAATCATGTTTAGTGTCATCACACTCTTTTGTGTTCACTGTGCCCTCACTTTCTTGCTGCTGTGTACGATTGGCTTTCGTGTTCTTCTTCTCAGAATTCTTGTATACCATGTATAAGATCATTTGGGTGATGCCAAACAGAAATCCTAGCACATTTGGCAGCTGAAAAAACCCAAAACAACACATTCATCAGTTTTTCTTTCAAGAGAAAATTACAAAGACGTGTAATATATATAGAAATGTTATTTATTTCTCACCATAATGAATGGATCCTTGTCGAAGAGCCCGTAGAAAAACCACATGGTGGCGCAGAGGGTGAGAAACAAGGACAGTGAAAATGGCATGTACTCAACACTTTTGGTTTTTATGACCTTCCTCTGCAATCAATGTAGACATTTTACATATTTTCAGAAACATAACTTTACAACATCTTTGTCATGTGAATAATCGAATATAGAATATACCATTATGCTTAAAGGAGCAGCGAACACTGCAATGTTGAAAATGGCACAAACCCAACCCACAGCACGAACACGGTTGATTCCAGTCATGGCGAAGATGGTGACCAACATGGTTAAGCCAAAACCTCCAACATCAGCAATGAGTATCATTATCAAAGTCGAAATCTGCAATATCCATCAAAAAATTAATCATGCAACAAGCTTTAAGAAGTGTATGCATGTCTTTCAAACATGGTTATCGAGATAGAACAACATGAAAAAGTGTAGATAACGAAAGATCGTGATCTTGGTTTCACCTTCTGCTTCTTGGGAGCATATATAATGTACATTGCAAGGTATGTAACTTCTATGAAACATCCAATACTGTTGATGGTGACAATCAAAATAGCATTGGTTTTTATGAAGCCATAGTACAGAAGCAAGAGTGCACTAAGAAGTGCGACAACATATGGAATCGATTGAAACCCCGCAGATGATTTGGTCTTGAAAATTGTATAGAAGGTTGGCCTGTGACAGACACAAAAATTATAGAATAAAAAACAGGATCAGTATTCCAAAGTGTAAAGTGGGGTAGCGGAAAACTATGATTCTATTTTTGTTTCAAACAGGACTTACAAGGGTGCCAAGAACACCAGAAACGAGACAATGTTACCTATAGACAGAAAGAAAACAGAGAACATCAGTGAACAAAAGTGAACAAAAACAAAATCAGCAGGTAAAATTTGTTGGTCACTGTTACTAGATAATGCATTCTGCACTCATCATGGTGCGATGAAAATCGAAAATATAGCATGAAAAGAAAAAAGTTACAAAACAAAGATGGCTAGTGACTAAACATAAACACAAACACTTTGATGGTGATACCAAAGTTGAAAATGTTGTAGTCATAGGTTGTTGTAGTGAGACAAATTAATACCTAGAAGACCAAAGATGAAAGCCATCTCTTGAGCAGAAAATGCAACCATTTTTAGATGTTGAGGCGTTTGCTAAAATGTTGGAAAAAACTAGCTTTGCCTTTTGTGCTGTATGTGTAGGACAATGTGTGCTTGAACAAGGTTTGCAAGCTTCTATATATACACATGGTAACCCGTGACAATGTCCGACACGTGTACACTCCCACATAGTTCCCTTTAAAGAGCACTAACGATTTATCATTAAAAAATGCAACCAAATGTCAGTTTGGCAACTTCTCAAACCCCGCATCTCAGACGTGCTTAGTTTTTTCTCTTGTCAAAGTTGTAATTTCAGAAGCAGTGATAAATTATGAGCCACATTCTTAAAGTTTTTGAGGTTAATTAACCAGAAAAGAAGGCTTAGGTAGTAACTAATTTGTGTGCAATGTGAAAACATTACTCTTTATCGCTTATACACAGAACATTCATAACGGTTACATGATTGGTAATAGTTAAAGATTATGACATGATGAAGTTACGTGTTGTATCTGTCCACTTTGCGCCACAATTTTCATGCAATAGCTGAACAATATGTGTAACATCTTTTACCTCTGAGTGGGAGGGGCAAATTAATTTGTGGTTTTAATGCATGGTCCACACACTCGAAAAATAGCCATAATAGTGCTCCTACTTTTCTACCTAGCTATTAGCCTCAATGATGCATATACCTCGCTCTTCTTTATGTTTAAAATATTTGCTTCTCGTGAGTCTTTAGTAGAAGACAAGTAGAATAAAGTTTGAAGAAAAATATTTTATTTAAAGTATGAGATTAATTATTTTATAGAAGTGAAATAGGCTTGAATATAAAAGGAAAATTCAAATAATAAAAAATCATAACAGAAAATTTAATGGAAAATCATAATAGAAAATTTAGGAATATAGAGAATCTTGAGAATCTTGAGAAACTTAAGGATGTAAAGAATATTGAGAATCTTGAAAAATGAGAAGACTTTGAAAAATGTGATAATCTTGAAATACGGAACCTTGAGTAATGAAACCTTGAGAAATGTGATAACTTTGAGAAATGTGATCATTTTGAGAAATGGGATAATCTTGAGAAATTGGAGAACCTTGAGAAATTGGAAAAATCTTGAAAATTTTTGATAATCTTGAGAAATTGGAGAACCGTGAGAAATTGGAGAACCTTGATAAATTTAGAGAATCTTGAGAAATTTGGAGAACTTTGATGCTTTTTTTTAATTGCTTCAATATGTGGGAGTGATCGATCAAAAAATTGTACAATCAAATTTTTGTTACTGATAATTGATATTAGCAAGAAAGAGTATTGATAAGAAAATTGTACAATCGAAAATTGTACAATCAGATTTTCATTACTAATAATTGTTATTAGTAAGAAAAAGTATTGATCAGAAAATTGTATAATCAAATTGTCATGACCGATAATTGTTATCACCAAGAAAGAGATATAAAAGACTAAGCACATGGTTTTTTTTTTCAAACTAAAAATATAAAGGGTCAAGAGAAGCAAAACTCGCCATGGGTGAAACCACGAGAAGAAGGTAATGGTGGAAGGTGTGGGATGTGTTCTTCATTTAATATTATGTGAGTGAAAAAACACAAGTAAGAAAAAATTTGAAGAGAAATACTTTATTGAAAGTATGAGAATGAGTTATTCTACAAAAGTGAAACATGCTTAAATATAAAGGGAAAATCCAATAAAGTATTTATCTTCAAAGTTTTCCTACATGGTATCAAACAACAACAATTCATAACAGAAAATCATAATAGAAAAACCTAATAGAAAATCATAACAGAAAAAAAAAAGATATCAAAGATATCAACACAACCCAAAAAACAAACAAAACCATCTTAACTATTTTCAAATGATTATTCCAATAACAATTGAAATACACAAAAGGTAAAGAGAAACCACCAATTGGAACAAATCTTAGAGATACAATGAACGTTTAGACCCTTGTTTATTTGGACTACTATTGTGAAAGTTTATTCCTCTATTTTTTTTTCCTTTCAGAAGTAGTAAGTTATAATGTGAAATTTAAACATGTCAAAATGAGTTTTAATCGATGAATTGATATGGTTTAGTATGGGTTCAAGTTGGATTGGATTAGCTAAAAGTTTAACCTTTTAAAATGTGGACAAAATTGTATCTGACTCACTTAACTCGTGGATTATAGGGTTCAAATTAGATTGAAGTAGGCTGACCTGTAACTCAACAACAACAACAACAATCCTTTATTAATTATATTTATAATTTTTTTCATAAAATATCATTAAGTGAGTCAACCTGTGATGGGTTGAGCTAGATTACAAAGTTTTTGACTAACAAAACAATGAGTCGGGTTGAACCGACTCATTTTTGAGTCAACCCATGATGAGCCCACACGTGTAAGTTAGATTAGCTCACTTTAACATCTCAATGAAATGTGAATAAATATATTTTTTTATCATCATATTTGCTAGAAAGTTATATTTTTAAAGATTAAATGTTATTTTTCACCAAACTATTATATAAAAAAAAGGTTAAATGATTTCAGTGGTCCCATTTTGGTAGGAAAATCTCAAATTAATCCTTTTTTTTATCAATTTGGTCCATAATTTGGAAACTTTGTTGTAATCAAGTCATTTTCGTTAGTATTGCACTAACAACATTAAAGAGGGGTCATGTATCAATATGTGATTTTTTTGATTTTTTTTTTACTTTTTTTAATTATATCTTTTTTAAATAAAAAATTTGTCACGTGTTAAGCTAACGTTGTGTGGCACGTGACAATATCAGTATGATGTGGTAGTGGCAATGACACATGTCACCATCATGTCAAGTGTCATTACTTTAGTCTCGACTTGTGTCATTGCCTTAGTATCTTGTCCCTGTATTTATATTTTGTTTCAATTGAGTCTCAATTTTTTTTAATTAAACAATTTTATTCCTTTCCAAATTAAAACTAAATTTAATTTTCAAATAAATGTCAAATACTTTTATTAAAATATATAATTTTGTTAAATATTATTAACAAGATTAAATTTATTTAAATTTATATTTTACATTGAAATTTATGAAAAATTGCTTTAGAGTTGTTAATACACAGTCATGTTAATAAAAATAATTCAAAATTAATTTCAACTAATAAGTATATTAAACTTGTTTATCAATTGCATCTCATAAAATAAATCTATCAACTTCTCATAAAATAAATCTATCAACAATTTAATTATTTTTAAAATGTATAAAACTCAATAATTTCTATAAAATTGTTTGGATTAGTTTAAAAATATAAATTTTATCAAACTATATGTGGATGTTTTCCATAAAATAAACAAAGTTCCACAGTAGACTATAATATAATCGATCTCCATGTGTCATTGGTTGAAAAGGCATTTTACATTATTTTACCAAGTGCAAAGAATAGATACTTTATAATTTAATTTAGAAACAATTTTTTTTAATAATAGGTTGGAGATGAAAAGCATGCTTAATATTTTTTTTATGATATCGTAATTTTTATATTAAGAAAAGTCACGTAATTTTCTTTGTGGTGAGTTTATCTTTCATAATATCTAACATTGGTGTTTAACATACATAAATTAATTTGACATTAATAAATGTGATATTGATTATTAAGTGTTGTATATGTGCTTAAATTGTGATGGTGACAAGGGTTAGGAAATTTTAAGTCTAGATTCTTTATTAATTTTTGAATGTTATTTTTTGTTGAACATTAAAAATATACTGTGTTGACATTTTAAATAACTTTTTAATATATTTTAAAACGTTAAAATTGGTAGTAACCGATATATTACGAAGATATATTAAAAAAAAACAGCATTAGAAAAATGTAATACAAAATCCAAATTCGAGAATTTTAGGCATTGTAAACGTAATTAATGTTGTGCTTGTTCTTAGTTGACTAATGCAGCATGTTGCACAGATTAAAGTCCAAGGTGGTATACCAACCAGGGGACATGACCAGACGTTAAAGTTTCACACCACAAAGGCCTTCTTCGTTCTGTCAAACGTTAATAATACTCTCAGTTCCAAAATAAAACAACATAGATTTCGATCCATGAATTTATGTATCAAAAAAGATACTGATTAATTACTAAAAAATCAAAACATGATGTGATTAAGTGAATCAACAAACTTAATCTATCAACTTAAAGTAAAATCATGAGACTAATCCATGTTAACTCTGTTGATAATGAGTTAGGTTGGTTCACTTTAAGGTCTAAACAAAAAGTAACAAAATAATTTTGGCTAATAAATAGATTGGCCTGGTTCTAAGGGCGTTCACAAGTGTTTGCCTATTTCTAGCACTACCAAACAATTATTTGTTCACTTTAGTTTAGGTTTTCACTTCCATTCATCATGACGTGTCAAGATATTTTTCTCTTTTTTTTTTTTTAATATATATATATATATATATATATATATATATATATATTATTCTTAAATATTCTATGCTCTTGAGTTCTGTTTGTCATTAAACATCATCCACTAAGAAAAGGTTCCAACTTCTATTTACAATTTTGGCTAGAAATAATGTCTTAGCAAGTACAGTAAGTTGAAAGAAAATAAAAATTATCTTTCCATGCATTAAGGGACCATGTTGATTATAAATTATCTTTCATTTCAGTTATTAAGTCTAGAAAAGTGAATAATGTTTAGATTAGTGAAGCCTAGAAAAGTCAATAATATTTTGATTAGGGAAATCTAGAAACGTTACCAAAAACAGTTATCTAGATTTTCTTTTTCATAAAGCTCACTAACATAAATTAAATGGTTTTAAAGAAAAGTCAAATTATTTTCAAATAAATTCTTTTTATATATATTGTCAAGTGAGAGAGAAAAATAATTAACAAATTAAATAGTAAACAAGTAAAATAAATTGGATTTCTTTTTGGTTTGAGAAGAAAAAGAAAATACACATATAAATTCGTTCTTCTTAACAAGCAAAGAAAAGTGCAAAAAAAAATAAAATTGACAAGACAATACATTTACCATTGTATTTTGAACGTGTAACTTTCGAAAAATGTGTTTTTATATGTAAATATAACAAACAAAAATAATAATTTCACACCCTCAAAAAAATACATCCATCTTATAATTCATTTTAATAATATAATAATGTAGTAATATATTAAATTTTTAGTGTGATTTTTTCCTTTTTTCTTTTTTATCTTCCACCCTCTATCAAAGAGAGAAAAACATTTTTTTTTTGTGTGCGTGCATTTCCCTCTTCCCCGATTTTTATTAGAAATAAAAAGAGAAAAATGAAGAACTACAAAAACAGTTTCAAAATGTGAATCAATCAATGCTGAAGCAAATTGGCAATTTGACAAATATGTTTATGAGATTTGTATTATATATATAAACCAGTCCTCTTTTGTTTCCATTGCATAAAGTAAAGCTTTTTGAGACACGAAAGGTTTTATTTTGAAGGCAAGGATAAACACCACATCTCGGTTAACAAAAGACCCAAATACGAAACGATGTGTGTGAAGCTTTTTGTATTTTATAAATAAGAACACACACACAGACACACCATGATATATATATTTGGAAGATGAGAATCTGATGCACGTGGCAGCAAGGGAGTGGGAAATCCTAAGGCAGAAACATTGTGATGGAATTAACACTGCTTTTGATGTTTTTGTTGATTTGGTTTGGGATTTGTGGTGGTAAACGTGGAAGAAAACTGATAAACATTATCGTTTTAGGAAGATGGAGGAGGGACAAAAACAAAAGCATGAAACATCGACCACATGCAGATGATAATTGATAAACCTTGACGTGACAAAGCATACGCATTATAAGGGTGGACATGACTCGTGCTGCTACCAAACATGTCAGCACCACCACTTTCTTATAACATACACACCTTCTTCTACCACATGAAACAAAATGTCAGAATCCATTCACCCAATAAAGGCACGTATTTAGAGTACCAATTATCCAACACCAAAAAAGTAGTTAAATTTTGCGTTGGTAGTTTTAACATTTGCGTTCTTCGGGTGCTCGCAGCTTTACGGCATTTCCAACTGTCTCGCTTCGTTTTAGCTCAATCTTCACCCATTCTTCATCATTCATTGCACACTTTCTTCGGTCTTCACAAAGACACGTACCATTCTCATACCAAATACCCTTTTCCTACCTCTTTTCTTCAATTTCCTAATCCATACTGCATCAGAACAAATATACAACTTTTATTAACAATCAAAATTCGCCTCTCAATCATAAGTTAAACGCCTAAGTAACAATTAACATAAATTTTTCAAAGAACTCAACAACTTTATTACTAATTTTGTACACTCAAGCCACGTAAACAGAAACCATATAAAAGAATATCTTACTTTCGTATCAAAATTATACATGTCAATGTAAATGCATGTAGGTACAATCTATAAATCTCAGTTGTTCTGTGTGTATTAATTCTAAGGGTGTCAAAAAAGGTTATCACAGTGAGCCAATCTGGCAACCGATTCAAGCTAGGTGGAGTTAAACAAAAATCAAAGTTTGGTCAATTATGGACCAAAAGAAACCTGACTTATTTAACTCGAAGGTTAAATGGGTCGAGCTAGGTTTCCAGTAGATTGACTCATTATTAAGACTTCTATATCTGCATTTTTTATTCTATCCTAATTTCACGACTAACCAAAAACAAAATTGCAATGAGATCCTGCTCACGCTTGTAGGTAGTTTCGTTCTTATTACTTTCTGCAAAACTAAAATTGTTCATAGCCCTTCAACCAGTTGGGCTTAACACTATTACGTTTGACTGCAGTTTGTCGTGTTGGCCTTGCTGCTTCCAGTTGGTCTGTCATCTCAATTGGGCTTAAAGAGTCAGTAGCTTGGGCCATAACATTCTATTACAGAAGTTGTTAGTTATTTCTGAAAGCCTTAGTTGTTGTCCAAGGTTGTTAGTTGGAAAGGAATAGCTTTTCTGGAGTTAGTTAGCTGTGGTAACAGTTTTCCCCAACTGTACAACAAATACTAGATGTAATGTCCCGTCGCTTATTTCACCAGATAAGAAAATAACAAGCTTCATTAGATATTCTCAGATATTACTCTCCGCTTTCTCATAAATTCCCAGAGTTTTATTTTGTTGCTCACGCTTAGACTTTTTCAATTTTGTTAGAAGGTTGAGTGCCTCTTTAACTATAATCCAAATTAAGTAATAAACTCTTGAATGGTTGTTCATCCCGAGACCACCTAATTAACAACTCAGTGTCCTAACTACCTTTGCTCTAAGTCAGAATGTAGTGTGTACCAACTATGATGGTGTGGTGGCTCAAAGGCTAGTTCCAATGTGTTGATAGACGAACACTCATAAAGAAGGAAAATACAACACAGCTCATGAAGGAGTGGATTGTGTGTTTCAGCGTGTCTAGAGGGTGGACCATGTATGTTAAGTTGTTCTCAGATGGCGAGTCGTGGTCAGCTTGTTGAGCCTGTTGGACACAGCATCAACAAGCAGTAAAAGCAGTTCCACAAAGTGTGTGTGCGCTTAATGTGACTACATGTCTTAAGTGGAATGTAATTTAATAAGTTTCTTCAATATAATATTTTCTAGTTAAAGAAAATCTAATAGCATAGAGAAGACAGAGGTGCTAACATTTGACATGGAAGAAACTTTTGACGATTACATTGAGTAAAATTTGCAGTGACATATCATAAGAGTTCCAGGCATATATATACATGAATTGGCCAAGAGATCTCGTTGAAGTATAAACTCACCTTTCACAATTTTTTCTTTTCTCGCCAAGGGCTACTGCAACTTTAGCTCCAACAAGAGCATTATTCTTCACAAGAGCAATGTCTAAATTGTTGTTAAGCTCCACTTTAACACTAGACAAATATTGAAGGTTAATTATATTTTTGGTCCTAAAAAATGTTTGATAGGTCATTATTAACTCTTTAACTTTTACACGTTTGAAATCATATTAAAGTACACTTTCAGTCATTGATTTATACTAATGTATAGCTGGAAAACTCTAAAAGTGGATACTTGCAGCAAGTGAGGCACCTCCAGTCAGGTCATTTAGTCTAGCGAGCAAGAAAGGAGTCTCAGCACTCCCTGTTATATTGTTTTCCCTACAGGTGAATATATTAAGTTAAAGTTTAGAAAAATCAATATTAAAAGTGTGAAATAAAATTAGGAAACCATTTAATGTATATCTTCCATATTAAGCCATAATGGATGTAGAAGAGAGAACAAAGACATTTACCTGGCTTCTTTAATGGCTTTTTGAATGGCAGATTCAATTATGTGTCCAGAAGTTGAGTGTTCTTGAGGAATAGGAACTGCTATCAAAATCCCAGTCCCTAGCTTGAGTTTGAAGCTTGCATCTGCCAGAAGAATATAAATCATGGAGAAAATACAAACGGGCAACAAAAAAAAAAGGAAAAAGAAGGTTTTCCTTGCCTACTATGCTAGCACAGTCTTCTGGGCTGTCTACCCGACATGAAACCTGAAATTTTGCAATGATCATGAAGAAAATGTAGTCAAACACAACATTAAGCACTTAATTATGCTATTCATGGATATGTTTAATATTGAAAGCATACGAGAATCTGATTTACTATACCTTGCAGCCACTTGTTTCCGTGAAAAATGCAGGAAACTCATTGGTCTTGTATGCAGCAACACAAACTCCTTGTGTTTCCTATTCAAGATAAACATACTAATAATAATAATAAAAGCTACGACTGATTACTGCTTCAGTAATATTAACACAAAAGTAAAAGGGTACCAGGTATTCAAGCGTCCTGGGAATATCTAATATTGATTTTACACCAGCACATACAACTGCTACTGGTGTTCTGCCTAGCTCAACGAGATCAGAAGAAATGTCCATAGCTGGCCAAAAGTACAAAAAATAATAATGCTCGATAAAAATCTCAGACTTTCTTTGCAGAAACTACAATAATATAAAAATTGAAAGAAAAAGAAACATCTATTGCGTTTGTAGACTGCAACAAGAAATTTTATTTTTCAGGATGTGACAAAACAGTTCCATCCAAAGAGAACTGAAGTTTTGCAGATTGTATTACACAAACATTTCCACTATAAGCCTATAAAAATACCAATCAAATATAGAGTCCTTCGGTATGTTTAGCGAAGGAGCAACTTCAAACTTTAATTAGCAGAAAATATCTTACAAAGAAACAAAAGGACCGAGTATGATTATTGTTTGTATATATTGTATAGCAAGACAAATTACAAGTGTTTTTAGGTCATAATGAAACATGACAAGATTTTTACTGCAAAGGGAAAACTTGATCAAATGTCATAGCTCTCCCTTTTCGTTGTTCAAGTTGCAAATTGCAGGACTTTCAAAGACCCTAAAAGACATAACAACTTGTACAACAAGAACAGGTTGATTTATTTTGGTCTCAATTTTAAACCAAAATGTGTCATCTCTTACAGGCAAGGTTTCTCGGCATCCGTCATGAAAAAACAATTTGTTTTTATTAATGAGATATAGGAGGTTAACGTACTATGCTCCCCGTGTCGGTGCACGCCCCCAATCCCCCCAGTCACAAAGATGGGAATATTAACCTGCACAAAATTTTCAAAAGTACAGGCAGTTAAACCAAAACGGCATGATACAATGACTGAGGCTGAAATAGAAGTGGTATGAGAGAAAAATACCATAGAAGCAAAAAACATTGTCGCAGAAACAGTAGTTGCACCATTTTCACCTCGAGCTACCTGAAAACATAGATAAACTATGATGATGCACTAATGTTAAATAAGACTAAACGTACATAAATTGTCAAATCATACATAACTTCATAAAAACATATAAGTTCTAAAGGTGAAAATATTTCAAAAGGGAGCCAATTTCATGAAATAGTTAGTCCTAATAAAATTTTGTAATAGTAAGTCAATGAAGGACAAAAATTACATTAATTTCAATCAAACTTATTGACTCGCTTCTTGACCTGAGTTCATGAAGTTCACACGAATGTAGAAAGCTTACCTGGGTTTACTCAGAAAAATGTTTGATAGCGAGTTAACTTGTTTTTTTCCCCTAAAGATTGTAAACTTGTAAGAGTTTAAGAGTTTCTTCAAGAGTTTGAAAATCTTATTGATAGCTAACTATAGTGTAAAAGTATAATTAGATCAAGTCCTAGAACATGTTTACGGAGTATTAAACACCAAGGGCACCAAATCGTGGAAATATACTAATGATATATGCATACGTATAGGTATCATCTGCTACAAAAAATGTTTGATACTACTACCCATCTAGCATATAAGGGATAACGTTACGTTACAAACACAGTAAAGATGTCAACCTTAACCTATATTGGTTGACAACTCAAGCATTTTGCTTTTATACTTTTATTAAACCCTGCCCTGATTATAGTTGTGAAGAATACAAGTAACAAAACTTAATAAAGTTATACTACTTTCCAACCCATTTGACGAGCTCATTGCTCCCAACTGAAGTCGTCTTTCTCTACTGAATGAGTATGGTATGACCTCAATTGTTATCTTGCAGGCTCACATGTTTCAGTAGCATATATATACATATATATATATTTGTCTGCCTCTCTCTGATACTGAGATGCCACTCTTTTTTGCTTCAGCAAAAAGTTATGTTCATGTGCCTGTATATGCTTCTGTAACAGAACTACACTCCCCACTGAGAAGGTTCACAAACTACTTCTTCATTTCACACTTCAGATGCAGGTCATTAATGCCACAATCTGAAACAGATAGATTAGCCAACCCGGCAGTGAGTAGTGGATAAAGTAGGTGGGCAATCACAGACGTGGGAAGGGCAAGAATGTTTTGTTGTGTGAATTGCAGAGGATGGAAGCATTTCGGAATCACTACAAAAGAGTGGGCCCACACACTCCCAACACCGAGAACGCCCTCCTGAATCAGATTTCCTCTGGGATGTCTTCAAGCAATTCTTGCTATACATAGAGTTGCTCAAAAATTTTGGACTATACAACATTTTCAATGTAATGGGTTTCCTACTTTTCTTTTTGTAAGGTTTCTAATGACATTCATACAGAGATATACATAAATTGTTAATATGGTAAACAATGTCAAGACACTCACAACATTTGCAATGTCCCTTCGAGCTGTCTTCCGAGCACTGGTTCCCAGACTAGCTAGTCTTTCAAGTTCTTCTAGACTTAGACCTATCCAGATAAAACAAGCAAGCAAAAGAATATCTGTCAAAAAGATATAATAAAACATATTTGTTACCGTTGCAACAACAAAATAAAAAATGGGATGACAAACTCTTCAGCTGGTATTTTCAACTTGGTTCGCAGATATCATTCGTAAAGCAAGCGACATGGTATATGAATGATATAGTGCTTACACTAGACCTAACCCACATTCAGGTTGTTTTATGAATCAAAATTCATTGTTATTTTGACTCTTCTCTTCATTCCAAAAGCCCATTTCAAACCAAACTCGATTCACAAAACAACTTGAAAAGGAAATCCAAAGTTGGCTAAGCGCAAGCACTCCATCATACTTCTCATAACAGATCACTTGTGCTTGTAAGTGAATGTAAAATATGAAATACTGATTCGATCTATAGTTTGAGAAGGGTGAGAATAAATACCAACACAAGGCGTGCCGTCTAAAATTGCAATGGTGGCAGGAACTGCACCATTCTCTCTTACAATACGTTCCACCTCTATTGCAGTTTGCAAATTTTGAGGATATGGCATCCCTACAAACAAGAGTAACACTAAGTTGTGGGTTTATATGCGTGTGTGTAGGATATAGGAGCTATTGTAAGACATTAAAAACCATGTGAAATGATGGTAGATTCCAGAGCAACAACTGCTCGCCCCAATGATAATGCTTGAGAAACCTCAGAAGCTACCTTCACTTTCATTGATCCTCCAATTCCATTGACATGTGCAACCTATATCAAAACTCATTTCACACTTTCCTTAAGAATAATACCAAAATGATACAAAATTACTACAAAGGTTGAGAAAGGGAATATAGCAGTAAATACAATGGATGGTTATGAGAGAAATCGATTATCACTACCTTGTTGACTGCTTCGGTCAAATCCAAGTGCCGCCGAAGATTGGCTAGTCGCGACGCCGGTGAGAATGCCATGTCACCTTCTTGCTGGGAACTTTTGCTCTCAGAACAATTCAGGGCAATTTATCGCGGAAATTACATCGGACCAAAAACTTCCTAAAAAAAAAAAATAGTTCATAATAGTTTGCTTCTTCATACACATTTCTAAATTTTATCCAATATATAAATATATAGGGAGAAATTAATTTTAACTTAAGAAAAAAAATCATTTATTTCTTTATAGGAGAAATTCATCACAACAAAAAAAAAAGTTTATTTTTTATTTGAAATTTTTGTGAATCTACTCATCTAATTATTTTAAATGACATGTAAATGTTAAATTCTAAAATTACTATACAATATTATTAATAAAATTACAGCTTTTAAATTTGAATTTTTATCGGTGTCATTCATAAGATTAATTAAAACAAGTTAATAATCGCTATCATTAATAATATGACCATATGAGAGTTGTAAAGATGTTTCAGTGAGAATACTTCACTTTTATTTTTATTTTTATTTTCTAGCTAATGACTAACTACAAAATTTACTCAAAGTCTTCAATAGGAGAAATAAAAAAATATTAGATGTTTTATTGGTTTTGTAACTATGAGGAGAAGATACAGACGTATTAATTTTTGTTTATCTTATTTTATTTTGTTGAACTCTAGTTGAGCTATTCATAATTTTAAACTATTTTATTTATTCTTATATTTATTATCCGGTAATTATAATATTGATAAGAATTACCCACCACCTACATCAATGTCATTTTTTTTACCTATTTTGATTTCTCATTTTAATACTAATTTATAAAAAGATATTGTCTTTAAAAATGTTAATTATGATTGTTTATTGTTGCTTTACTCTTGCAAATATGCAACTAAAACAATTGTACCAGGCCTATCGTGATTCGCGATATTATTTATCAAATATAACTAATTCACCAATTAATTAAAACTTTAAATATTATTTTTAAATAGGTAAAATGTATTAATTATTTTTAATTTAAATTTAAGTCTGCTTTTGATTTGAATTGAAATATATAAATACTATTAATTAATTAATTAATTAATTAAAATGTTAAAATCATGTTTGATTATCGGAGCTAAATATTTTATACTTAAATAATCATGTTAAAATTACATCAACAGGTTTATTATAAGAAAATAAAAAATAAAAAGAAAAGGAAGTGAGAAAATATCAAAATGACAAGAAAAAAGCATTGATGAAGAAATGTTGAGTTGAGTTGCTAAGCTTCATCAATCCTCGTATGGTGTTTGTGGGTAGCTTCAATCATGCTGTTTCTTTCTCTTCGTTCTCGTTTCTCTCCAAATACAGATTCATATTCTCATATTCACATTTCCTCTTCACTGCTCCCAAGTTCCAACAGTCACAATCACCAGCCCCCTTCTCAAGTTCCCATCAAAGCTCCCACTCCTCCATGGATGAAAGGTCCTCTTCTTCTCCAACCCAACGAGCTCGTGGACCTGTCCAAACCCAAAACCAAGAAGTTCAAGTTGGAAAGACAAGAACTTTCTGATAAAGATTTGATGGGCAAAGAGGCAAGGGGGAAGAGGGTCATGAAGAAAATTGTGAAGAAGGTTGAAAAGCTTCGCAGCAGTCACAATTCAGCTGAGGCTCTGATTGGTTCACCCAATGTGGAAAGCTTAGGAGGAGTTTTGGAAAGTTTGAAGGAAAATGAGGAAGTTAGAAGCACTAAGGGGAGAATGCCATGGGAGAACGATTCTAAGTTTGTTTACGAGAAAATTAAAAGGAAAAAGGCTGTCACTGCTGCAGAGTTGGCTCTTGATAAGGTACTATTTCGAAGGTTGAGGGATGAAGCTGCAAGGATGAGAACGTGGATCAAGGTTAAGAAAGCTGGTGTTACACAAGATGTTGTGGATCAAATTAAATTGACTTGGAGGAGAAGTGAGCTTGCCATGATTAAATTTGATATCCCTTTATGCAGGAATATGAGTAGAGCTCGAGAAATTGTTGAGGTGTTGGTTTGTTCATATCCCACTAGTAGACTTTTGTTAAACTGTTTGCCATCATTATATTGTTAGTGTACTGTACCTATGCATGACTGAAAGATAGGTTTATAAGGCCATTGTGCTCTGTGTATTGTTATTTCTTGCCTGCTGACAATCTAGTTGTATTTGTTGATGCAATTCATACTTTGTGCAGTGTGTTTTTGCTGGTTAAGCATTTGTTTTAGTATGATAAAATTTCCAACTTTTAAAGCTAAGATAAGGATTCACATTCACAGGTATGTTTATAGGTGTTCAATATTGAAAGTTGATATAATCTGGTTCAACTCTGACTAATATAATATCGAGTGTCTTGTTACTGCTAAATAATGCTATGTTTTATTTAGCAGACATGCTGCTACGTATGAATTAATTTTGTCAATGATCTAATATTAGTCAAACTGATCTGATATGTAGATAACTATTTCTGCTATGTTTTATACATATTTCATGTTATCCTTCTGTGTTATCTTATGATTTCATCAGTTTTCATTTACCATTTGAATAGACAAAGACGGGAGGCTTAGTTGTTTTGAGTAAGAAGGATTTTCTTGTGGTTTACCGTGGATGCAATCATCAGTTGACAACTAAAGGTTATCAAAGTCCAAGAAAAAATCATTCCAAAATGAGTGGGGCGGAATCAATTACCAATGGTGATATTTGCTCAGTTGATTCCAACCACAGTTTGAGTGAGATGCTGAACGTCAATGCTGAGGATAAGGATTATTTATCAACTACTGTACAAAATATGAATTTTCAAACGGCCAGCAGCTCACTGTATGAGAGGGAAACTGATAGATTATTGGATGACTTAGGACCTCGCTTCGTTGATTGGTGGATGCCCAAGCCATTTCCAGTAGATGCTGACTTACTTCCTGAAGATGTTCCTGGATTTCAGACTCCATCAAGGCTCTGTCCACCTCATTCTGGTGCTAAACTAAGTGATTATGAACTAACATACTTCAGGAAGCTTGCTCATCCTTTACCGACTCATTTTGTTCTCGGTACCCTCCTGCTCCTTGCTATCCTTCAATTTATTTTCCAGACTTTCCTTAATATGTGTGCAATTTATATAAAATAATTACCAGGATAATTCAGCTTAGCAAAATATATAATTATATTTTTTATTTGCTTTGGTTTCTTATTTGACCATTTGGTCTTGTTATCATCACCATCGTCATCGTCATCATTATCTCGTGATATCTTCACTCTTCAACTCTTGATATCATTATGAGAAATGCTGGCAAAACACTTTCTAACACTGTTCATTATTTACTGAAATTTATTGAAAATCATAATATTTTGAGTTTCACATTATATAATCAGTCTCTTGCATGATATCATAGTTTTCAATACACTTCAACTATAAAAATTCACAGAAAGAGTCTTTGCTAGCAATCTTCGTATCATTAATTTGCTGTTATGGCTAACTCAGTGAATTTTTCCCTATTCATAATTGAACAACACTGTTTTTTTTTCATCTGGTTCTGAATTCTGTCATCCTTCTTTCCTCAGATATAATAAATTGTATAAACATAGTTTTCTGCATACTAGCTTATAGGTAGGTTATAGCCAACAATTTATTTTGTTGTGCACAAGACAAACTCGTCTTTACAAGCTTGCCCATGTTTGTTTTTATGACTTATTTTATACTTGTAGAAAGAAACTCGATGCAAGGAGTCTATTGGCTGGTATTCTTGGGTTGGGAATAACTACATACACAATTCAGTGTCAGTTGCCACAATTGGTGATAGGTCTTATGTATTAATCTTATGACCTCGATGGTATCAACTTAGAAAGCAATATCGTACTTGAATGGAGCTGAGTTCTTGATGCAATATTTATCCACTACGTATACATGGTCAAGCAGTATCCGTATCAATTAAATGTAAATTAATATTAGCTTTAATAAGCAATTGCCAAGCTGAGCTATTTTCGTAAAAGTATTATGCATGAAGTTAATTAAATGTTTTTTGTCTCTTTTATATGAAGGGAGGAACAAAGGACTCAAGGGCTTAGCAGCGGCTATCCTAAAGTTGTGGGAGAAGAGTCTTATAGCGAAAATTGCTATCAAGTATGGAATTCAAAACACTGACAATGAAATGATGGCCAATGAACTAAAGGTAGGTTTGCTAAAAATTTGACTGTCCCATGTAATGAGATGCAATGTAAGACATCCTAAACCTTAGGTGTAGGTTTCATAATAGTATGCTTGTGAGTGAGACTTTTTCATGTTGTGTTGAGATGGAGACTGTTAAATGATTGTCCTGACTCACTTTTTGGGGAAGAACTTGTCGCTTTGGTTGTCCTAGCTGGAAATGTAGACTGATACAAGAATGGCTGTGTAAGTCTCTACAATGCAAGGGCCTGTTTAGAATGAGAAGTTCACAATGCCTACTGGAAGAAAAACTCATTTGTTGCACCAACCATATTTTTCCAGATTAGTTTGCTAATATGCAATACTGGTGGAGTTGACCGCTTGGGCTGTCTTTTGTAGCTTGTGTATTAGTTCTTGTAATGGTTTTGGTATATGCATCCGTAAACAGGTCTAAATATTTTATGTATTTAATGCAGCGTCTCACTGGAGGAGTTTTATTATTGCGCAACAAATTTTACATAATACTCTACAGGGGAAATGATTTCCTTCCAAAAAGAGTTGCAGCTTTGGTAGAAAACAGAGAATTGGAGCTTAGAAGTTTCCAATTTGATGAAGAAGTTGCACGAATGAAAGCACTTGAAGCCTTTTCTCCTATCGATGAAGTGCCACAAGACACTAGTACAAGTGGAACTTTAACAGAATTCAAGAAAATTCAAACAAAGTTTGAGGATACAAAAAATGGAAACAAAGAGTTAAACCTTCAACTGGAAGCAGAAATATGTAGACTGGAGAAGGAATTGAAAGATAAACAACACAGAGCATTTATTGTATGATGTAGTTAATTGAAGTTTTCCTTTTGTATTTATCATATATTGATTGATACTCTTTAATTAGTTTTGATGATTCTGCAGCTGAACAAGAAAATAGAGAAATCAGGGAAGGAATTATCAAAGTTAAATGCTGCATGGACACCTAGTGAGCAGGATACTGATTTGGAAATAATGACAGATGAAGAGAGAGAATGTTTTAGAAAGATTGGATTGAAGATGCAAAGTTGCTTACTGCTTGGTATAGAAATTCCACTTCTATAATTTTGATTAGATATACACATTTACAGACTCTTCATTCTTTTGCCTACATTTTGTTTTTCAGCATGTCTTGCTTTTTTTTCTCATTGTTTTTAGCTGTCTTTTTATTCTTTATTGCTGAGTAAACCAATTGTTAAGATGTTCCACATCAGTTACTCAAAGTACACCTTATAAATGAATGCAGGAAGACGAGGAATCTTTGATGGTGTATTGGAAGGCCTACATCAACATTGGAAACACAGAGAAGTGGTGAAGGTCATTACGATGCAGAAACTATTCAGTCAGGTCATAAACACTGCAAAACTGCTGGAGACAGAAAGTGGTGGAATTTTAGTTTCAGTTGATAAACTGAAACAGGGCCATGCTATTATTATATACCGTGGAAAAAACTATAGTCGACCTTCAGTAAAGTTAGCAAAAAATCTTCTAACTAAAAGAGAAGCATTGCGTAGATCTCTTGAAATGCAAAGAAATGGAGTAAGTGACTACCTTCTTTTGCATCCATTGTTGCCATAGTTCATATCCAATTCTCTTTTTTGTACTTTCCATTGATTAAGCTTCATTTGTTTAATACTGTTTCAGTCGCTTAAGTTTTTTGCTCGTCAGAAAGACCAAACAATCTCCGAGCTAGAGCTGAAACTGGTAAATTCCAACAATCTATGCTTGAAACTGGCATTCATGTATAGCAATATTAACAAATAACAAAGTATTTCTAAGTGTCTGTCACATTTTACCAGAAAACTCAAACTTTATTTGTTATGCTGTGTAACTGGGATTGTTTTTTGTAATTGTAGGAAGATCTGCATCAGAGAAAGGAAATTGAGCGGACAGAATCTGAAAATTAATACATGCATGTATGTACAAGACATGTATGATTATCATGTTACAAGCTCTCTCTAACTAGCATGCTCATTGATGGTGGACGAGACATATGAGAAAGTCAACAAGCATTTGTAAGAATGAAAACATGTTTTGCAAGTAAGCTTTCCACTAATGTGTTCTGAAAATTTTTCATTTGAGTTCAGCTGTTCAAACTGTTTCTTGTTTGATTAATTAATGAGTAGGTTGTGGAACATGTTCATTTGAGTAGGTTGTGGAATTTAATTTGATTTTTTTTACCTCTTGCAGAAATCAAGTGTTAATGTAAAGAGATTCAAGCAATTTTCACTCATGTTCAACCACTCTCAACTTTCTGTAAGTTGAAGCTGAATCCTTTGAATATGTTCTTGATTTTGCTGGTGGTGGTGGGCATGATTTTTTACTTTATGAGGAAAAAAGATTGATCGTACATCACAACCGTCCATTGCGGAGGACACTTCGTGGATTGGATCCATCTTGTTTGATGTAAATAGTTAGAACTCTTAGATAACTATAATATGTTTGGATGGATAAATTTTATAAAGCAACTCATTTTTTTATGATTTATGAAAAAAAAAATGTATTGTTTGGATGAAGAATTTAAAAATTTATAAGAATAATTTTATTATTTAAAACGATGGAAATTTGAAATTTATTTGAAGAGTAAGAATTTACTCTCTTTTTTTGTTGTTTCTATTATTTTTTATTATTTTTTTAATATTTTCTTTTCGATTCAGTTTGGACAAGGTCATTGTTTTTAGTTGATTATGATTCTGTCATTATTTAGTTTTGATTGGAAAATACCAACATCATTTCATTATCTGATATTTTGAATGGTCTTTCCAAAATATGAGATGCTTTCTTGAAACAAAATTTCTAAAATAAGTTTTCTAATATCTTTTCAAACGAGCTTTGTGAAAAAAGATATTTTGATCCTTTTGCTTTAAGCATGGTAGTGCAATTAGTAATATTTGGGGTGTAGGAAGAAAAAAGACCAGGCTTTGTTTGTTTCTGGATACACAATAGACCATATTAACAAGAATAAAATATCTTGTTAGACTGGAGAAAAATTAAAGAATCAAACTATAACAGCTTTTTTAATCACTTGAATACCTTTACAAAAAAATAATTTTGAATAAATATGATTGTTTTCTGTTCAAGTGATGTTGTTATTATCCGGTTATAAACATTTTAAATAGTTAACTCATATTTACAATCGAGCTTTTCATAAATTTCCTCAATTATCATTATTTAATTTTAAAATTATTTCATATAAGTTATAATTTGACAATCTAATCTACTTTATTTCATGCAGCAAGTTCACATTTTCAGTGAACAGATGATAAGGAGGACAGAGTTGTTGGAAACTATAAAGTTAAACAAAAATACAGAATTAAAATACTAATTAATAATAATAATCCATTAATTTCCTATCTTCAACTTCGTTAACTTTGCAAGCAGTTCTTTTATCAGTTTTGATGGAATGGCTCCATTTTCATCGTATATTAGAAAGTGCAAAAAAAGAAAGAAAAATACAAAAAGGAAACCTTTGGCAACAAGCATAGGTCATATTCTTCAACTTTGATGAGTTTGGTCAAAGCATTAGGTAAAAAGTAATTATAAGTTGTAACAACCATAAAAAAAAGATTAATTCAATTAAAGTGGGATATTAATAATGAAATCCAAAAATTTTAGTATAATGAATTTATAGATTCTTTTATATATTACTCAATTATTTTTTTTACTCAATATTACACTTACATTTAAATTTTGCTAGTATCATTTAAAAAGTATGTGTGTTGTCCGATGCAACCCAACAAAGCAAAAGTATTAGCATTCCATGTGATGATCATTTGCTTTCCGTTAAGAGTTGCTTTCATCTTAGATCACATTTTCTAACTCCTAACTTATATATTTGACTCAAACTATAAAGTGAATCATCACCACACAACAACTTTTTCTTCTTCTTCTTCTTATAAACTATTACTCTATGTTTTCATCTTGAAATTAATTATAAAAATGATTAAAATTATCAATGTTAAACTCAAATTGTGCTAGGTCGGAATTGTTAAATCCGAATCTGACCCCAACCATCTCAATGTTCATCCCCACTATAGTTTTTGGAAGTACCTATTAAATTTAGTTCTAAATGTGACCATAGTCGGATGTAAAATCTTCAAACAAATTCGCATGTGAGGTATGATAGCAATTATATCAATGACTGAAAACAATACACGGTGCTATTTTTTGCCACGTGTTATTATTCAAAGAGAAAAAGAAAACTTAAAACTGAAAATTGTTGCGAAAGAAACATCTGAGTCAAACGTATTTAGTAGCAGAAGTGTTATTTTCATTGTCATTTGGTTTTGTTGTGAGCAGCTAGTGGGAGAGAGATTCCCCCTAACGTGTCCAAAAGAATTTCACGCCACCACTGCACTTCAAGCCAAAGCAACAACCCAATTTACTCACATCTTTCTCTCTGTAAATAGAAAAACCTTCTTATTTGCATCAAGTTTAACTCGATCTCACAAAATCAGTTCATAAAATGAAGTTCATATTTTATTTATATACTATAAAGTTGTTTTATTTTTAATCGATGTGAAACTTCCGAAAAATACTTTCGAATATTTTTTTCTTATAGTTATTATTTTTAGCTTGCTCAGATCATGACAATAAGGGGAAAGATGCCCTCGATGATGGCATGGTGGGGCTGTTTAGATTCTAAATGGGATGTTAGGGAGCACAGCAATTCACCCTTTTTAGGTTACTTCAACAAGATAATGAAAACAAAATGGCTCAAAAATGGGTCACTCAGACACCAAGATTCCTTCAAGGTTTGAACAAATCCAAAACTGTTTGTCATTTTCACTGGGTCTCTAGTCCCTATGCAACAGAGACAAATCATGAACCACAAATCAAATATAATTAAGCCCTTAATATACTTGTTAGATCTCAAATCTCTAGCTAGAATAGAACTAGAATCATTGCTTGCCCACACTGTGCTCAACATCATTATTTTAGAACCCTATAATTAAAGCTTCAAAAAGTACACCTGTTACAGTACACACGTTACGCAATGAATCAACACACGTACATACATAGGACCTACCTTATCAGAGAGTATAAACCCTAGACAAGTACAAAGGAATGTGCATTATCCTTGCATAATTTAGTTCGGACACCGTTCGATACTATACTACTCTAATGTATTATTATTGCTACCTTTTTAAGCATACCCAAAGAACAGGATATGAATTTCATTAAAAATATAGAACTTTGCTACATCAGGAAAATATGATTATTTTTTACATTCTCTATCAACAAAACCCTAAATAAAGATGCATTGCTTAAGTGTTACAACAAAACAAAAGCTCTTTTGATCCAATGGGACAGGACAAAAACAGAAGACCATCGATAATAAGAATCCACCTTTGAGCAGAAACACATGGGAAGCTGCGAATAGAGACACAGTTGTAGGAAAGTATCACGGTCTTTTTCTTACAACCACTTATCTCTCATCACTCTTCTTCTAGATCCATTCTAATAAACACAAAAATAAGCACCCTACTACTTTCCATGTTATGTTAGAAATCATGTCAAATCCATAAATAATAACTTCACATTAAATATTAAAAATATAACTGTTATTTTATGGCAGTATTAACCATTAACAAATCTTTTGGTGAATAATTCCGAAATTAATCGGCGTGTGGTGAGAATAAAATATTCGTGGAAAAGTACTTGATATACGTATACGACGTCGCATCATAACCGTTCCGCTGACGCGGCAACGGGCAAAGTGTTAGTTACATTGATTACTTACTGCCTTCACGGCTTTACCAGAAGCGCACTCGGCGCATGTTAGCAACTAACGTTTAATTTAATATAATATTATTATTTTTTTGTATGAAAATTATAATGTTATTGTTATATGTGGAAGAATTCAAAATAATAGAATAAATAAAAAATAAAATTGAGTAATTGAATTAATCCGTACAGTTATGACACAGTGGAGAGAAAGTATGAGTGCTACTATTCCGGGATGGTGACAAGCACCGGCCGCCACGCTCTTCTCAGCAACCGGTAGCGGAAGACGGAGGATACCGGGCGGAGAGCTGCGGCGGAGCGCCGGAAGGGAGATCCGGTGCGGAGACGGAGGCCGAGGGCGGAGTTAGGGATGAGTTCGACAGACTGATCTTCTTCTTTTTCTTTTTCTTCTTCTTCTTTTCGTTGGTGTTGCTGTTGTTGATGGAAGATTGTTTTGTCTTCGTTGAGAGGTGGCGGCGGTGAGGAGACGAAGAGGTCCTTGAGCTTGTGGCGGACTCGGGGCTCCGGGAGGGGCGGGGGATCTTGCGGCGGGGGATGGAATCGGCGTCGGGCGAGGAACATGCGGAGGGTCTTGCGGCGGCGCAGGTGGATGACAGGGCTGGTTGTTGGACTGCGGGTGGGACTGCCGGCGACGGCGCATTGGGTGGCGAGAAACTTGAATTTGTGCATTGAGAATGAGGAGAGAGAAAGAGAGAGTGAGATCTGAGAGAGGAGAGAGAGAGATTGATTGGACTGAGAAAGGAAAGGGAAGGGAAGAGGGCTTTATCGGGGAATATAAAAGCTGCCTTTTTTTTTTTCTTCGCCCCAAATTCTACTACTTCACAATACTCCTGATGCTATATTTTTTGTTTTATTTTTTTTTCCTTTTTCTTCTTTTTCTAATGCTCTTTTTCATTACTATTCAACTTTTATTTTTTATTCTACAATTCAAAATGGTTTAAATTTCTTCCAACACTATGACACATGCAAAGTCTTGAAATACACTAATTACAGTCTTGAAAAAATACATAGGAATAAAAAAAAATGATTATTTTTACATAATGAACATCAAAGTCAATTAAAGCCAGAATATAAATTGAAGAAGTTGTGTGAAATAACTTTCTCATTTAATATCTCTCTCATATTTGTATATATGTTTGATGAATTATGTGTGATTTACATTTATGAGATTGAGATGTGTTGATGAGAAGTAGTGCAACAAAGAAGACCAGAAAGATTGAATTGCATTGAGCAGCCAACCTCCCAAGAAATATGGGCATAAATCAATTAATGCATCCAAAACAGAAGAAAAAGTCGAATTCATTGAAGTGTAACTTTGACATGGAGTCACCAATTTCAGAAGATTTAGTTACTTTGTTTTGGGTCAGCATGATTTGGTTGCTTAGGTTGCAATTATACCTTTATAAAGTAACCTTGGAGGGAAATGTATTCACAAAAGTCTAGTAGTAAGAATCAAGAGTTAAACCAAAACCAATTTTATATGTAATCAACAAATCTAGGGAAGATTGATGATCTAGCAAAAAAATAAAATATTTTATTAAGTAATATAAAACTTTATATACACATTATAAATATTTAGGTACAAAACTTTAAACTTAATACAATCTTATAAAATCAAATTAAAAAGTATGATTTGTACTTATTTATATAGTGTAAATTAAGAATGATATTGTAGAGCAGATCGTGCGGACTAATTCGCAAATCCACAAGAAAAAGTGTAAGTTTGTTTTGACTCGTCCTACATAACCATAACATGTAGTCCATGCAAACCGACCTGCGTTGTCCACATGAATTTAAATTTTGAAAAAAAAAAAACATATGTTTTTAGATTAAATGGAAAGAAAAGTACCCCATGATACAACAATGATGATTTTTGACCATTAGGTGGGTATAAGTATAAGGGTGTTAAGTAAACATTTACATAAATGCATGAACCTAACTATTATGGTTAATAATACTCATCATTTCAATAAAAAAATCTAGATTAAAAAAGTTCAATAGTTATTTTTAAATGAATATTTTATTGGTTACGTTTAAACTACGTTTCTTTTCCTTCTTTGAATGTAATGCATTATGTTTGTTAATCCAAAATAACAAAATTAAAAAAAAAAGCAATTCTTATGTGGGTCGGCTCACAAGCCCATAAGTCAAATGTTATGTGAGGTGGACTGACCTGACCCACTTTTTGTAGGCCAAATGTGAGCAGGTCCAAAACGAAATCGGCAGACCCTTATTATCACCCATATTGTAAATGTATTTTATCTCTAATCGATGTGAGATCTTTGTCACACCCTTCTCATGTTAAGACATACATCTTGAGCATGTGATTAGATATTAATGATGATCCAATAATGGGTATGGATGATACAATAAACCTAGCAAAAAATAAATCTTACTATGATAAACTTAATATGACTTTGGTACCAAATTAAGAGGTAAATTTTAAGCCTAATTTATTCAACGGGTGCATCGACATGAAATATTAGAAATCCTACATATAACAAGATATAACATGAATTTATAATATATAAATAAGTATAAACATTACTTTACAAATTGATTTTATAATATTGAATTACACTTACATGTTAATTTAAAAAATAATTACAATTTATATAATTTTAAAATATGTAAATTGATGAAATAAAATAAGATAAATAGTCACCATACTACAATAAGTATTAATATATTTTATTTTTAGTGTATTAAAGAGAAAAAGTTACAGTTTTAATATTCACTTTGTGACTTACTGACCATACTTTTTAATTAGCTTTTAAACCACTTTATTATTTAACGAACTTAATCTTTAATTAGTGTTTAATTATTTGGATATTTATATGAATCTTTATTTCATCATAAGCTTGAGTATCCATACCTATATTCATATAAATTTTTTTATACTAACACAATTGAATGATTTTCCATAAAATATAAAATCAATCGATCTAAGTTCACAAATTTCTTAAAGTTAATTACTTATTGGTATACTTTAAATTATTTTTTCTTGCCATGTTATCTATAAAAAATACACTTTATGCCCGTTGAAACAAATTGATGCAATATAACATCAATTGGATTTGTCTTTATGAACTTTTGTTAACTTAATATGATCTACAGAACTTTCAATCGATGATTTGGTTGGTTAATTTTATATTTTGCAATTAGTGAAAGTATAAAGTTTTGATGTATAATAGTATTAGTCTATATTTTCCTCTCTCCCTCTCTCTCCCAGTATATATAATTATAATATTTTTTTTATTAAGAATAAAAAGTGTGTTAGGAGGAATACGTTAGAAAGTTTGTTCTTTTTTATAATACTAACATTAACATATTAACAGTGGAAATTGTGTTTGTAGTAAATTTATGTTGTGAAGTGTGAAGAGTTGGCCGCGAAAACAGGGTGCTTGAAAAGCAGTGAACCAAACTATAATTGATTTGTGCAGTACTGAGTCGTCCGCTCCAATTTCAATCATTCATTCACTTCTTCAAAAACTTAAAAGTAATATTTCATTTCATAATCAAAACTCAAACTCTTTCATTAAAACGACGTTGACGTAACGGACCTATCTTTCTTTACTAATATTTAACTATGCCTAACACAACTATTAATTATGCCAACAATATACTTTAGACATGCTTAAATTACCAAAAGTTTTGGAGTTTGAATTTACACACCGACCCGGGTTCGATGACCCGGTCGGGCCGGTCCGACGGCAGATATGTCGATCAGGTTTGACGATTTGAACATGTCGGGTCGATCCTACGATAAGATCGGATCGGACTGATTCAACGATCCAAACAAGTCAGACCGATTCAATGATCTGGACAAGTCCGGTCCGACTTAAAGATAATTTGATCCGACATGACAGTCAGAGTAGGCCAAACCGACGTCCTAGACGTGTCGGTACTGAGCCAACAACAGAAAAGTTTAATAATATATTTTAAAAGATAATATATTTTTCATGTTTAAGAAAAAAAATCCATGAAATGACGGGACTTTGGTGATATTTTTGATCCTGTAGACTTCTTTAATGGAGACTTTTTGGACCTGTGGGCTTTTTTTGACCATAATCTTGTGGATTAGACCAAATTGATAACTTTATATATATATATATATATATATATATATATATATATATATATATATATATATAAATATATATATAAAACTAGTTATTAATTATCTGATAACGGTATTTGATAACAGATAAAACAACAATTAACAAATTTTATTATGATAGACTCTAACATCACTACTTTCATATCATGTTAAGAAATATATTTTAAGCTTAATTCAATATTACAAAATTGATTTGTAAAATGAGATTTATAATAATTTAGATGTTGTAACTTTATTATAAATTCACTTTTATCTTTTATTGGACGTGAAACTTCCAAATATGTACCAAAAGTATTTTCCCATTTATTACAATACTTTCTCTTGTTTGTCTGTAATATCCGTTTTTTATTTCTCATTTTTCTCCGCAGTTGTGGGAGGGAACATAAAGGGCCTCATGTTTTCTCTATCGAATGGTATAAGACACAAACTAATTACTGTAGGTAACACATGCTACATATAATTTGTGTGGAGTAGACTCTATAGAACTAATTATTCTGTCTCTGTCCATGCAAGCTAACACGAGACAGCACGACAGAACAACATGAGTAAATCCAAATCCAACAGATAATACTCGAAAAATGCTTCTTCCTCTCACCCTGTCTGAAGATAATTCAATGGACTCTAACCTTCTAGTAATCATTTATCATTACATATGCATGTGGATATTGTCAGAAACTAAGACTTGATATACCGGTAAAAATGTAATAAATAATGCCATAGGAAAGGTAGATACAGAACAGAACATTGTACAAAATGTTGTATGAATTCTTCTACGAATAACGTAATTCTTTTCAAAAAATACATCTTAGCTACAAAACACGAGAATATTTACACCACCAAATAAATAACATATATATCTATGTTATTTCTCTGCCCCCTATGCATATTACCTTTTTTGAATCAGCAGTGAATTCAGCTTCTCATCATCATAACATACAAGCCCCAAATAAAAGTTCAAACCAGAAGCTTTTAGAGAAAAAAACATGAGAAGGCTATGACTTCTAAACTAGCTCACTGACATTTGACACAGTACACAAGTTTCACTATCTAAACTAGATCTTCACCAAGACAAAAATGAAAGCTTAGAAACTATGAGGAATTAGATACAGAGGAGCCACTGATCCAATTGTCAACAACTGAATTTGGTGAAACAGGGGAATGAGCCTTCTTCAAAAGTATAACTTCATCAGTCCTAATATCCAATGTTTCTGTCTCTTCCCGTGCACCAACCCCATCACTTTTGATTCCTCTTAAGATCTCTACCACTTCATCCATGCATGGTCTCATATCTCTTTCCTGTTGCAAACACCTAAAGGCCAATTCTGCCACTGCTGTTGTCATCCTCCTTATACCATGATCCTTCTCAAACCCAAGATAAGGATCAACCAACTCATGCAGTTCCTGGTTTTGAATTTTTTTGATAGCCATGTTTGACAAGTTCACATCACTGCGATTCCTGTTGATGTCCACAGCTTGTAGTGATGATATGAGCTCAATCAAAACCACTCCAAAGCTGTAAACATCACTTTTATCAGTGAGTTGGTAGCACTGGTAATACTCAGGGTCAACATAACCAGGTGTTCCCTGTGGAGCTGTTGACACATGAGTGACATCATTTGGGAAATCCCTTGAGAGACCAAAATCAGCAACCTTGACGCAAAATTGATCATCCAAGAGAATGTTGTTGGTTTTAACATCGCGGTGTATGACATCATTTGCATGTAGGTAGGCTAGAGCCTCAGCTGTTTCAACAGCAATGTTCAATCTTACAGGCCAAGGGAGTAGAGTTGATTTTGAGCCTCTTCCTTGAAGATGATAAGCCACTGTTCCATTAGGTATGAATTCATAGACAAGGATAAGTTCTCTGCTATGTTTAGAGGTGCATCCAAAGAGTGTCACAAGGTTCTTGTGCCTTAAGCGTGCTAGAATCTGAACTTCATTCATGAACTGCATAATACGCCTAGAGTTGCTTTCATAATGGCGTTTCACTGCAACTGTGCGTCCATCTTTGAGTTCACCTGTTTAACAAATATAAGATTGTTCAAGAAAAACAGATATCTTTCCTGGTATCATATCATACACATCTTTAGAATAATTATATCATTGTATCAGAAACATATGGCATGTGACAGATGAATTGTATCTGTGCATCATGGACATGTAAGTTATTTTGTTACCTTTGTAAACAGTGCCAAAACCTCCCTCACCAAGTTCTCTAGAAGCATCAAAGTTTTTGGTAGCTTCCTCCAGTTCCTCATAGGTGAAGACCTGGACACCAAAGTAGTAACTCCTGGCCACTGGATCAGTCTTGGAAGATTGGTAAGAAGATAGACTTTGAGAGGTGATAGTAGTGGATGCAAAAGTGTCTCCGCTTGAAGTTGGAGCTATGAAGAGCTCCATACTTCTTGATTTTTGATAAGTTTTTCTTCTTCTTTGTACCATACAGTACACACATCCAAGAATGACAACAAGGGCTGCAACTCCTCCTACAGTAGCGCCTGATAACAGTACCAATAGTAGACATTAGTACAATTCGTTTAACAAAATGGAAGCATTTAAAATTAACAAAATGAAAGTTACCTATTGCTACACCTACATTGTTGCGTTTACCTGCAATAATTCCAAACAAATAAGATGTCAAAACAACGGATCATAGGGATGAAAAGGAAAGGTAGTTAACACATGAAGCTAATAAAGCCTCAATTCACCATAGTTTTCTACTGCCAAATCAAATACACTATATAACTTTTAGCTTCTTAAAAATCACATTGAAGAAGAAAATCACATCTGAGATGTGTGTTTGATGTGGAACCAAACCTACTGAAAATAGCTGGAATACCTGGAGTTGAACACAATTGATCCCCACAAATACAAATAGGTTGGTTCTTATCAGAATCAAAGCCACAGTGGCCACCAGAACCAACACACTCAACGCACACACTCTCAAAAGGATTCCAATAGTTCACATTAAACCCCTTCATCAGAATCTCCCCAAGCAAAGACCGGTTTTCCACCAGTCTATCAGCCTGCTCTTTCAGAATTGGAACTGCAATATGTTGAACGCATTCAACAATTGGAACTGCAATAGGGTCCGAAGGTAACGAACCAACCAAAGAATAAGACTCATTCAAAACCCCTTTACTCTCACAGTGAAACAGATTTTCTGGTGTTTTGGGGAACGCTGAGGTGGGTTTGCACTCATAAAACAAGGTCAGGTTTTGGTTCCCGGAACCATAGCTGAAGATGGGGTCATCAAAAGTTGAGTTCACGTAAACATGCGTGCATGTCTCGTTCCAAAGGTCTAATCTTGCCAAGGTGAGGGTCTGAGCCACCGAGTTGATACTAATGACTCGGTAGCTGACTGATGAGATGTTCAACTCGGGGACGACACCGTCTTGGCAGTTCAAATGGAACTGTGGTGGCCCACAGAAGGAGGGGCGGTCACCGCCGGTGAACGGGTAGGAAAGGTTGGTGATGGTGCCGCAGTTGAAGGAGGTGACTTGGCAGGTGGAGAGTGGTGCATCGGGTGGCAACGAAGTCGTGTGGTGGAGAGAGAAGATGAGGGTGATGACTACAATGGTGGTGGTGGTAGTGGTCGACGACAGGGACAACATGGTTTATCGTTCGTCGGTGGTGGCAGTCCTATGAACTATGGTTCTATGATTTGAACTTTAAACGAAGTGAGAAGAATGGAAAAGAAAAAAAAAACATGAAGATGAATTTGTTTGACTTGGACTTTGACAAGGTTTGAAAAATAAATTATAATCTGAGATATTTGAGGCTTTAGCAATAGCAGCCGAATAAATTAATACTGTTAATTTTCTTTTTCATAATTCACACACTTTAAAATAATGGGATGGTGGAACAGGAAATTATTTTGTTAGGGAAGGTGGTGAAGGATGCGTATATAATATTGAGTTAAGTCAATAAACAAATCATACTGTTATAGCATGGTTCAAAATGGTGGCTGTTCAAAATCTAGAAGTATGACAGAAAGGTCTCAATCGGTGATAGACATGGTTTTTGGATGTTTTGGCCGGTTGGTTCAGACGGAGGAACTGCGTTGGAATATGTTATAGTTAAGGAAAAGAGACACACGCGGTGGCATCTAATAACATGATGTCACAAAACGTATATTTAACAGAGTTACTGGCCCCATAAAATGAAAGATAGTAATTGCAGTCAAAGATGGCAACAAATATGTTAAAGCGAGATGAACATGAATGTGTGAATCCTTACAGCTAGAAGAAGCATTCTTATCCAGATCTTCCTAAAAAAACTATGTCAATCTTATTCTTATCATCAACAGCAGAAACTTAAGATGCATCTGTGACTGTGAGTAAATACTCGGTATAATGATGAAGACACAGTTACTCACCTGAATTTTTACATGTGGATGGAGAAGAACCGTTGCTGCAATAGCAAGAAAATTCACCTGAACTTGGATTATAACCACAGTACCCACCAGAGTTTTGGCATTTCTCACACAAACTATTGTTTGCATCCCACTCCGCGTCAAAACCATTATCAAGAACAGCCTTAAGATTTTCCGCCGTTGAGTTTCTTTCTAGAAGTTTAGCTTCTGACTCCAAAATCGGAACAACTACTCTAGATTTGCATGCTGCCATGATTTCTGACTCAGAATTCTCAAGCATGCTCTCCGTCACAAAATAGTTAATCATTTGAGTTCCATTTACGCTACAGTTAAACCAAGGGAAAACGGTATCTGATTGAGGAAATGAAGGACAATCATAGTAGAAATAGAGGTTCTGAGAATCTGAGCCATAATTAAGGAAAGTGCCATCTACAGTGATGTTCCTGAGGATAGTAGGACAGATGTTATTCCAGTAGTCAGTTCTTACAAGTTTGAATCTATGATCCGAATCATTGACTTCAAGAACTCTATAACTCTCCGACATCAAGGTAAGCGTTGCTACTTCACCTGTGCATTGAAGGTTAAACGCAGGGTGGCCACAATATGGGGGTCTACCATATCCCCAGAAAGGATAACTCAGGTTTTTGAGATTTGCACAATGAAACGGAGAACTGCACTTGAGATAATGCTCATCGTCAGCACAAGATGTTGGAGCTTGGTTTAAGGTGATGGTTATGACCAAAATTGAGAAAAAGGTGCCTTGAAGAAGTTTCATCTTCAGAAAGAAAAAAAATAGTATGGTAGAGAAGAGAGACAGAGGATTTGATTTGACACTGCAATTGATAAAGAGAGAAGAGGGAGATTTGAAGTGAATTGCAGCAGTACTAGTGATGCAAATGTAAATTTAGGTGACCTGTTAGGCTTTGACCAGACACCAACTATTCTTATTTTCAGTTAAAAATTGTCAAATTGGTGTTACCTAACTCTGATTAAACATTAAACAAAGTTTATGGGTTGGTGCTCTGTGTGTGTAACCGCTCAGGCTAATTATGACCAAACTTTATGCCTAACAACTCCAAACAACTCCAGCTTACTCGTTTATCATTCATACATTAAAAATCAAAAAAGGCTTCACACGTTTACTCCAAGAATAAAATAAAATCTGATGGTTGGGTGAAAAACTACTTGTGAAATGGTCAACAGGAGAATTTATCAGGAGTTTGATTTGTTGTGTACATAAATATCCCGAAAGTCAAACATTATCATGCCCTTTGTCTGCAAGCAAACAATTGCTGACCCGGTTCTTCCGATGCTATGGCGTTTTAGGGAAGAATCAACATCATCGGCACCATTGACATGCTAAATGATCTTGAGTAAAAATACCTAACAACCCAGTTCTGTTCTCTCTCATTCCTCGTTTGAGGTACAACCTCGTTGATGTTCACAAGGAAATACAAGGATCAAATATTGGACCCTTTATAAAAAAAGTGTTGTTTGGTTGTTAAAATATATAATAACACGCTTCTTCAAGCAGAAGAAGCCATGCGTGTTAATTTTTTACGAACTAAACTAGAAATGGAAATACAGACATACCTGTGCATGTAGCAGAATGGGGTCCATCCTTGCAGAAACATTGGAATCCTCCATCTCCATCATGAACCCCACACTCACCACCCGAATCACTGCATTTCTTGCAGTCATCGTAATTTCCCACCCAATTCAACTCAAAACCATTCTGTAACGCCACGCTTATTTGGCTGCTGTTATTCACAAGTGAAGCGTTGGTTTCAAATATCGGAATCACCACAACCGTGCAACTCCCCGTGTACGAAGGTACAGGTAGGAGAGTGTAGTAGACAATTTTATCAGCATCACAACTTTGAGGACCAAGCAGATCCGTGTATGGTGGAGAGGAAAGTGAATTGGAATGGCAATAAAAGAGCGTGAGGTTAACAAGATCACTATATGGACGTTGAGGATCATATTGAAAGTGAGAGTCATGAAAGGTGCTGTTCTTGTACTCACTCACACAGATACTATCCCAATAATCATCCCTGGCAATTCTTAGTGTCTGTGTTGTATTATGCCAATCCAGAATACGGTACTTGGCATCGTTGATGGTTATTTTGGGGACTCCTCTTTCGCATGTGAGCCTCTCTTCACCGCAATAACTATCTCTGTTTTCTCCGAAGAAGGGGTACCTGAGATCCAGATTCGTATCTCCGCATGTAAAAGCGTTACTACAGTTGCTGTATTGAGCATCATCCTCACAAAGATAGGTTGAAACATTGGTTGAGATGAGCAACAGAAGGAAGATGAAACAAGGCTTAGGTTTCATTGTTGGAGGATGAGAAAAGATGTGGGATGCAGGTAGAGAGTAAAAGGAAGAAGAGAAGGATTGAATCAGTAAAAGTAGCGCGTAGATTATTATATTGGGAACTCTTTAACATTTGGTGTTTCACTTTCAAACATGTAAATTTCAAAGCTTGATGTTTCTAAGAAACCCAAGCCAAACGGCAACTAAGCATGTTTCTTTGTTTATTTATTTATTTATTCTGGGTGTGATTACGTGACCTTAGCTTATGTTAGATGCAGTTGTTGTAGAATAATGTTGTTACATTGCATACACACTAACTCTATATTTTTGTCTCATTCCAAATTTCCCCAAGTCTGCTTCCAGAAGAGTAGACCGTACTAAAGAAATTGAAACCAACCATATTCTACGTCTTCTACTTCATTGTTTTTTCGACCTTCATGTAACATAAATGTGTTTGTATCGTAAAAATGAAAATAAAGTCTCGGACTTGACTGAATAAGAAAATATATATACAGTCGAAAAAGTATGAATCCCGAATAGTGATGCAAATATCTTAATGACTACACTTTCTTTGAGAAAGATAAAATATTTTGCTAAAGAATATATATTTTTCAATTTGACTGGCTAAAATCAAAACTCAGCCTTTGACGCTGAAAATAAATTATAAAGAATGTTTATGAAGGAGGATTGGTACTTATCAGTTTGGATAATGACGTATTTTGAAGAGAAAAAAATATAGCTATATAATTAGGGATAAGAACGTGTAATATATTTTAATTGTAATAATAACTATTTAAAAATAGCATAATAATAAAAGTCTTTAAGATGCATAATATTAACTAACATTCATATAATAATAATAAGTTTTCATCCTATAAAAGTGTAATTCAAATATAAAAGTTTGTCTATATATATCGTAAAACATATATTATTCAGAAAGATATAAGAAATTAAATGGTACTTTCAATTCAAACTACTTTTTAATTTTACATGTGTGAAATTTTAAATAAACAATTATATTTATCTATGTGCAAGTAGGGGTTTATCTTCATCCTTTCCTATTTAATTTTGAAGGTAAAGTCTCGTTCTCAAACCTATCTTTATTTCACAACTACACATTTATAACCAATATATTTGTACGGGTACCAATAAAGGAAATTTACAATAACACTGTAATTTTGACTGAATTTTATTAAAATAAGTAACATAAAAAAAATACCTTTATAGATGAATCGTATTAGAAAACACGATCTTAAAAATAATAAGTCGGCGTTTGCAAGCTGATTTTATTTATTTCTTTAAATAAAAGTCTTGCTCATTGTATATACATTTTTGTCTTTTTCTTCGTGTTTTCATTCAAGACTTATAACTTTTTTTTTATTGTAAAATTGTGTTTGTCAGAATCTCTAATTTTTCTTTTCGACTTCTCTTTTAACAGGTCAACTTTTTGGCCCATATAAAAGTCATCATTTGAAACATATAAAATTTGTGTAGTGTGAGAGTATATATGCATTATTTATTAAAAAAAAATGAAAGGGACTTAGCACGAAGTTATTTTTTTTATTTCTTGAATATTATTTATATTGGGAATGATTTCATTCACAAAATGTTAATTTTTTAATAAAATTAGATTTTTTATGAATTTAGTTTTAAAAAAATGATTCTTATTTGTAGACGTCATCTCTTTAAAAACCTAATTATAGATATAGAGGATTTGAGTATCGACAAATCCTAATTCTCACATTAGAAATTAATCTTAAATAAGTTCTACTTCAGATCTAGACTATAAATATGTTTTCCAACTCATGAAAAATTGCTTATGTTTGAAGATTTTGAAGAAGCTATCTTTGTTTTTTTTTATAAGTGTATGTAAGGTATCTTGATTACATCACGAAATACTTTTTTTATTATTTATTAAAATATTTAAAAGATTTTATGTTTTGTTATTTTTATTAATGCATACATGTAAATTAGTGAAATGTTAATAAATTAATTAAATATGAAGTGAATGATAAAGATATAAATGATAAAAGAATGGTTAGTGTTATCTTCAACTTCGAAAAGGACAAATAGATTTAAAAATATCTCAAAATGCGACACTTAGAAATATATGTTTTATATTGAGAGAGTAAAAATATTGAACTGTAAATAAAGTCACATTGATTAGAACTCAATGACTTTATGTCCTAAGATTTTAGATTAAGTATAACGGATCACATATAATATTATTAATTCTTTGAATTCAAATATAAGAAACCTAATATTTAAGTATTTATAACAATCCAAAGGTATAGTAGTATGACCCTTAATTAATGTGAGTTAAGAAATGTTACAAGAGGTAGCTCACTCATATTAAGATGGATAAACTCTAAAAGTTTAATAATGGTGCACATATAAACAATGTTTTAAGATTTTTAAGTGAACTATGATATCAAATTCACTTTTGTATATATTTGATATACAATTGACCTTTTGACTATTTATAACCATATTGTTTTAAAAACGAAATTCTTCTATGTACGACCCATAATTAATAAATAAAGATGAAAGTAACATTCTAACATCCATAAATCAAATGAGTAATTAATACGGTATTGACATTTAAAAATGATGATTAAATATAAATAAAATTCTTAAAAAATTACGACATTTAAACAGAAACAAAGGGAAGAAATCTAAAAAAAAAATCTAAAATCCATACTATTCAACTTTCACATAGAAAGAGAATTTTAAGTTTTAATATTTATTCTTAAGAAAGGCAAAGACAACGTATGATTTAGTTTTTTTTTTTTTTTTTTTTGGTTATGAAATTTGAGACTTCCAAAATTAGCATAATTATGCATACTTTAAAGAATATAAGAATTATCAAAGTTATATATATGTTCATAACTTACGTCCCTTTCAGGTTTTGATGAAAATGTGTTATACTATTACTATAAGAAATAGAATAGTAATAATCAACGCAAGAATTAGTAGCAGACAGAAAACATTTTCATGTTTGATCGAGAAAATTGAGGCTCCACACTAGAATTTTGAATGGCTTCACCAATCGCAATTTCTCAATGTGGTGACGGAACTGAGAATCAGACAACGATATATGTTTTTCCTATTTCCTTTCATTTTCTCTGCATTTTCCATATACACTAATTTGGAATTTTATTCCCCTAAAGGCCTCAACATGGTGTGAAACAATGGATGAAACTCTCATTAGCTTAAGACAGAGGAACAAGGAACAAGGAACAAGGAACAAGACCAAACATATATATAGTTTGACCCATATGATAAAGAACCTTCATAAACAAGGGTGTTTAAGTTTTCAGTTCAAACTTCAAAGGATGAATTCAGACAAAATTAAGTGACATGTTCACATTACATGAACATTTATTTGATCTGAAAATGAACTTAATTCCTCGTCAAACACAAAGCAGAAAACATAAATTTTGAATAAACTTAGACGTACCTGAAGATGCTTGGGTATCTGGTGAGAAATTAGGACAAGGTCCTTCTCTGCAGTAACATGTTTGCTGTGAAGAGTCGTCAAAACCGCATACTCCACCTGATTTTTCACACTTGTCACATTCTTCAACACCTATTATCCATCTCACCACAAACCCTTCTTTGATTGCATGGTATACTTGGATGAAACTATTAATCTCCATGAACGATAGAGGAACGGGAACAACCACACTTGTTTTGCAAGACTCGGGAGAAAGTGACCCAAACTGAGTATAAACAGAAGTTCCCCCAAGAACTCCATTACAAGGAATATAGGTGGGAAACAAAGCACAATCATATGAAAGTGTAAGGTTTTTATAGAGTGACTCATAAACGTAGAGCTGAGAGTCAAGGGTGGTGCTGATATGTGTTGGTTGGCATAAGTCTATCCAGTAATCTTGTCTGGTGATTTTCAAAGTATGGCTATCTGGGTTTGCTTCCAAAACCTGGTACAGAACATCCTTAATGGTTATGTAGCTGGTGTCGTTTTTGCAGGTGAGTTGCATCAGGCCACACTCTTTTGGGCGGTTCCCTCCCCAGAATGGAAAACTCATGTTTCTTATTTTTCCGCAGTTTATCGGGTTCGCGCAATTGCTGTAAGAATCGTTGGAGCTCGAACATGGAGGTATCTGAATGAGTAGGAGGAAGATAACTGAGTGATGAAGTACAGTGAAAAGAGAGAGGTGAACAGTGTGGGAAGCCATTGGGAGGGTTGAAAGAAAAAGTCAGAGAAATGTTTGAAGGAGGGAATGCGACTCAAAACAAGGAATTAGTTTTTTAAGATATAGAAACTGCTTTCTAATAACACAAGTAACTGTGCTTGTGGAAAAGTTTAAGTTGACTTACGCAAATTTTAATGTCTTTTCTCTTTTGTAAATCTGTGTTGCTTATCTTTATTATTAACTTTATTTCTGATGAATTATAACTTTCGTAGATGTACCTTTCTCTTCCTTTTGTGCCAAGCATCCGAGTACTTTGGATATATATATATATAAAGAAAATTCATCTTACTGTACAATTAAATATTTAACGTAACACATATAAAAAAAAATAGTTATGAAAAAACAATCTCAAAAGTAATATTGTAATACTCAGATTGATATATGTGGAGGAGAGAGGCATTTTTGAAATAAAAATTTGTTAGTAATATCAAGTATGGATCTAAATTTTATAAATTTTATATTCAATAGACAGATAGTTGAATATCCTTTAAAGAAAAATATTACTTTTAGATTTGAAGTTAAAAATAATGTTAATTCTTTAAGTGTTTCCAGCGCAAGTGTTATTTAATACTGTATTAACAAAAGTTCAGGATAATTAATGTGTCCTGTTACACACGGCCGTATTATTTGAGTATAACTTTTACAACTTTTACATTGTTTTTAAAAATTAGTTTATTAACCATTTTATTATAAGATGCTCAATTAAAATCATTATACAAGAAAAGAAATGTATGTTGAGTATTTTGAAATAACTAAAATCAAAATATGTTTTAATACCAAATAAAGTCATGTTATGACATAATTATGAACTTTTAACAAAACACCTATCCTAATATCCTAAAATCCATCAATAATTTATCATCACATATTATGAGTTACTAAGTAAAAGGGGAGAAAGAAATCTTAATTTCCTTATCATGTCTCAAAACCAATATACTAAATAAAACATAATAAAAGTTTATATTAATTCATCACAGATGATATAAATTACATCCATTATCAATAGATGTTAATATTTCATTACATCATATTCTTCAAATCGTGAATATTCTCCAAAGTAAAATAACAAAAACTTGCATACATGACCAGTAATCAATTGCTAAACAAAAATACCAAAGAAAAAAAAAATTACTATCGAGGTAAAAATTCACTTACAGACATTTTATTAATAGACAATGGAGTGGAGTTGTTGATAGGTTGATTAATATTTGATTCCCGATCAAATGTTGTTGGATTCCTCATTTCATTTAAGAAAAATGCTGGTTCTTGTGGACTTGGTAAATCATTGAAATAACTACTAAGGTATGATAGAACATTGGTCATTGTAGGTCTAACTTCAGGATTTTGTTGAACGCATAACAAACCAATTTGAATACATTTAGTAACTTCAATTTCTGAATAATTTTCTTTAATATTAGGATCTAATATGTCTAACCATGTTTGATCTCTCCATTGCCTCCATACCTATAAAATTTTGTCAAATGAAAAATCCAATGACAACTATTGATGAACATTGAAATATATATAATTTAATTGTGAATAAATAATTGATTGAATTATTATACTCACATAACTTAAGAGGCCTTTAGCAACAAGATGTGGTTCGTGAGAACTCAAATTCTTTTTCCCAGTAATAATCTCTAAAACCATGACTCCAAAACTAAAAACATCTGATTTTTCTGAGAACTGTCCAAGCATTGCATATTCTGGAGGCATATATCCACTGTAAAAAAAATGATTAATTAGAACAAAACATACTCTAAGATTAAGAAGGTAATAAATAGAATAATCAGAAAAAAGTATTTTCACTTACAATGTCCCAACAATTCTATTAGTACCGACTTGGTTTTGATTTATTTCAACAATTCTAGCTAGCCCAAAATCTGAAATTTTTGGAACCATATTTTCATCTAATAAAACATTACTTGGTTTGAGATCGCGATGTATAACTTTGAGCCGAGAAAGCTCATGTAAATAAAAAATTCCTCGAGCAATCCCTCTAATAATATCATATCGTTCCATCCAACTTAACAATTTTGATCGCCGAGAATCTATATGTTAAATTCAAAGAAAAATATAAGATTGAAATATATTTTGTAGTTAGAGAAAACACAAATATATATATATATATATATATATATATATATATATATATATATATATATATATATATTATTTAGTAGATAT
>Ga0214544_1000481_pt1 | contig 72823 bp, 79 predicted proteins | sample CNSS3metaG_FD_160074 | JGI IMG/M metagenome (GOLD analysis project Ga0214544, IMG submission 160074) | Root nodule microbial communities from cowpea collected in UCLA plant growth center, Los Angeles, California, USA - CNSS3 | ecosystem: Host-associated > Plants > Roots > Nodule | place: USA... | reverse complement strand
ATATTGTTCATTACAATTAAGGCTAAGATTGCATTGATATTGCAAGGTGTGAGTATAAATACGCACTCTGTCAGAACTGAATAAAGGGGATTCTCTACACTTCTCTCATTCTTTTCCATCACCACTCTCATATACATACCTCCTTTCTGATCTCTCTTCAAAAAAAACGTATTGAAGGAGGTAGACAAAAAGAAGAAGAAAACATTCTCTACACCCTCTCTTCCTCTCATTACCACCCACACAGACACCTCTCCTCTTTATCTCTATTGGAAAAACAAACACAAATTAGAAAAGGAAGCAAAAACAAAAAAGAAAAGAGAAAAGGTGAGGAGTTGAAAATTTTTAAGGTACATCACTCTCAATTCTTTCAGCTTTTGATTTAGGATTTTTCTTCAATTTTCATTCTTTTTTTTAATCATAAAAAATATTTTTTCCCCTTTATTTATTGTCTGCCCGGCCGCTCGCGTCGCATGACACCAATTTTAAAATAATTCCAAATAGTAAAACTTTAAATAAAAAAGTTTTCAAAATTATAAAAAGAATCAAATAAAAAAAGGTTCTCAAATAGTTTTTCATAAAGAACTACGTAACCCTGATTCTCCATTCACATGGAGATACGCAGGAGCGAGGATTAATCCTCGTCGGGCCCAAAAAATCAAAAAAATAGTTTGTTATTTTTTTGTACATTCTTTTATTAATATTTTTGGGAAAAATTAAATATTTTGAAAAAACCACATAAATTTTGCACATTTAATTAAAGGTACCGTCTTATGACGGGCGTTGTGGGGGTGCTAATACCTTCCCCACGCATAACCGACTCCCAGACCCAAAATCTGGTTTTTCGCAGACCTTGCTCTTTTTTATGGTTTTCCATAGTTTCCTATAATAACTATGGTGGCGACTCCGAACTCTGTTTTTACAAATTTTATATTTTTGGTTCATCGTCCCGTCGCGATTTCGGTTGTGACAGATGGTGACTCCACTGGGGATGCTAGAGAGTCAGACCATTTATTTGGATGTGCAAAATTGATGTGGTTTTTCTTCATATATTTTCTTTCTCATTGTTTTTCTTTTTTTCTTTTTTGGGTATTTGTATTTGTATTTTTTTTATATTTAGAATAATTGTATGTGTATATTCAATCTTCTTTATTTTTGTATTTGGATTAATTGCCATGTTTGGGTTTGGGTATACATTGTGTTCTCTCTTCACACACACACACATTTTATTCATTACATGAGTGCGACCCTATACCCGGGTCTGAGTTGCTTAGAATTATAGGGGATTGTGTAGCAGTGTCACAGTGGATGTACTTCCCAAGTGGTCATTGTGAGAACCCCAGCTAGAGTTGTTTGCTTCATTGGTACTCCCACTTCTTGTTGTTTACCAACTGTTGTGGGAAATGTCATGAAGTGGGCCATAGCTCTAGTGACCTTGATATTTAGGTATTAGGGAACTATCCTTGTGAGTACATATACTTTCCCTTATAACTTTAAGCATCAAACCCATGTTAAATAGAGACACTAAAAGGAGACTATTTGCGTCCTTTATCCTCATCTTTCCTTGTATGTAATATTAAATTCATCACAATCACGCCATTATTAGCCATAAACATACATTTCATTAGCATCATGTGAATAAGTGCCCTGTGAGGCACAAACATGCATGTCATTCCATTTTGTGGTTATCCAAAGATTCAAACACACAGCATGCATAGGCATAAATTTTGGAAAATAAACAAAAAAAAATGCACTAAAATAAAATTCAAATTGTTTCCCATTTTGCCTGTCACCAAATTCTTGGAATCTTTCTCATTAAAAAATGAGAAAATAATAAAACATTCTTTGGTCAAATCAGTGGATTTAATAAGGAAATAGAATTTTGTTTGTTATCATTTCTTTTGAAATACCCATCTAATCTTGCATGCATGAAATTGTTCAAATCTATTTCCCTATCCATCTCTCTTCCACCATAAACCTTGTTTCCATTTCCATGGAGGATCATCATAAACGGGACACATACCTTAAAATGATTTCAAGAAACTCTCTGAACAAAAAAAAAATACAAAGGGATAAAAAGTTCGCTAGACTAACAACTTTGAAGGACAATATAGGCAAAAAATAAGACAAAAAAAAGTGAAAAAAGAGAACCAAACAAGGGGCATCCTGTAAGATGAAAACAATTATTTTCCTGTGAATTAATTTTTTTTTTTAGAAAAAACAATCATGTTTTGAAATGATGTGTGGCCATGTTTCTTTATCCAAAAAAAAACAAAAGTAATTATCCTTTGCTACCCAATTTGAGCCTTCCAAAAAATTTCTTTCAAATTACCCTAAACAAGGATCACCCTCCCACTAAGGGTTGACATAATGTTTGCATTTGTTTCATCCGACTTGTAGTTCACCAATACAAAAATATCAAAAATAAAAAGAAAGAAATGACATGGTTATATAGAAAAAAAAAAGCAAAAATTTAAAGAATGAGAATAAAATGTCAAAATATAGAAAGCAAAAGAAAGGTGAACGAAATGAAGTCAAATAAATATTGAATGGAACATTATTCAAAGATCCTTGTTTGAAACAACCCTCACATCACTTGTTTGGGCCTTTACTATCATTCACTTCCATACCCCTAGCCTTGGCCACGATACAAGCCTAATAAAGTCCACACAGATCGAAGATTGGTTGTTATCTTTCGAAGGTTTTAATTTAGAAGAAAAATTAGATTTGCTAACAGGTTTGTTCTATAAAAAAGGTAAAAAAAAGATTGAAAAAATGTGTTCAGAGATTTTCTTTTAAACACTAGGGCAGATTATGTATGGTTGACATGTTTTCAAAAGTCCAAAATTAGCATGGGCAATCAGGCAATTAAGCTAAACTTCGGTTGTCCCCTTTCAATTCATTCTTCATGAAATTCCATTTTTTCTCATACAGTATCCTCCACTCTAAGCCTAAACCTTGACCAACCTTAACATAGTCCATCTTTATCAATCCCAAACCCAAACTAGGGCAGTCACTTTGTTTGTGATTCATATATTCCCATCATTCATTCTGAATTTGGGCATTTATTTACATTGAAGACTCTGATCACATTAGGGGCAACTTGTGAAGACCCCGTCATTTTCTTAATCTTCTCATTTGGAAAAGTCAAACATACTTTTGCACCCTAAGACCATCCTAGTCTCTCATACTAAGGCAAATTTTTGAAGTCCCTGTCATTTCCTTCATACCATCAATAACTAGGGAAAGCCCAAACACATTTTGTGCCCCGAGACTAATTCAAATTGGGGCAACTCCCTAGTTAATCTTCATCACCTCATCCAAACCTTTTCAAGCCCTTGGCAATTTCATGTATGTCATTGAAATAGTGTTTCAAAGAAATGATGAAAAAGTGTTTGTTAGTAAATTGATTAGACCAAGGAAATGATTTAGATAAAAGTAAAAAAAAATCAAAGTAGAATGACTCCATGAATTAGAAATAACAATGAAATGGGAATCAATTCAAATATCGTTTTCAAAAAAATGCAAAAGAAAAATTCATACATCATATCAAGTCATGCATAAATGAGTAAATCATCTTTTTGCATAAAGCAAATTTCACCTATGCATCCATGTATCCACGCATCCATGCATGCATCATCGTCTAAGTTTGAAAAGAAAATCATAGCATGTCATACATAATCAATGATTCATAACGTGTACATATGCATAACTCCTCCAACATTTCTTAGATTTATGAAGAAATGAAAAAATGAAAAAATAGAGCAAATTTCACTCATGCATTCACACATCCATGCAAGCATATCATATAGTTTCAAAAAGAAAATCATAACATTTCATGCATCATCAAATCATCCATCATACTCCACAAAATCATTTCAAAAAAAAAAGAAAAGAAAAGGTCAGCAATGATAATTTTTGTTTAAAAGTCTAAAAAACGTTAGGCATTCACTTGGTGTTTGTCGACAATACAAAAGCAAAATTCAGGTTCTCCTTTTATACATCAAGACCATCTGCAAGGCAATGGTCATTGATTCCTTTGTCACATTGAGGCCCTCTGCGAGGCAATGGTCATCGATCTCTTTACATCAAGACCCTCTGCGAGGCGATGGTCATTGATTTCTTTTGTCACATCGAGGCCTTCTGCGAGGCAATGATCATCGATCTCTTTACATCAAGACCCTCTTCAAAACAATGGTCATTGATTTCTTTTGTCACATTGAGGCCCTCTGTGAGGCAATGGTCATCGATCTCTTTACATCAGGACCCTCTGCAAAGCAATGGTCATTGATTTCTTATGTCACATCGAGGCCCTCTGCGAGGCAATGGTCATCGATCTTTTTACATCAAAACCCTCTGCAAAGCAATGGTAATTGATTTCTTATTTCACATCGAGGCCCTCTACGAGGCAATAGTCATCGATCTCTTTACATCAAGACCCTCTGCAAAGCAATGGTCATTGATTTCTTATGTCACATCGAGGCCCTCTGCGAGGCAATGATCATCGATCTCTTTACATCAAGACCCTCTGCGAGGCAATGGTCATTGATTTCTTATGTCACATCAAGGCCCTCTGTGAGACAATGGTCATCAATCTCTTTACATCAAGACCCTCTGCGAGGTAATGCTCATTGATTTCTTATGTCACATCGAGGCCCTCTATGAGGCAATGGTCATCGATCTCTTTACATCAAGACCCTCTGCAAGGCAATGGTCATTGATTTCTTATGTCACATCGAGGCCATATGCGAGACAATGGTCATTGATTTTCGGATCGGGACCCTCTACATTGTAATGGTCATCGAATCCTTTAGATATAGACTCTCTCCTCGGGATTGGTCTAATCTCTTTTTCAAAAAATCAAAGTACAAAAAGAATATGGTTTGTCAAATCGTGACCCTCTACATGGTAATGGTCACTGAATCTTTTGGATATAGACCCTCTTCTCGGGATTGGTCTAATGTTTTCTCAAAAAGTCAAAAAAAAAAAATTTTGGATCGGAACCCTCTACATGGTAATGGTCGCCGAATCCTTTGGATCTAGACCCTCTCCTCGGGATTGGTCTAATTTGGTTTTTTCAATAAATAAAAAAAAAAACAACAAAAAGAATTAGTGTGTCAAATCGAGACTCTCTACTTGGTATGGTCAAGTTTGTCTTCAAATTTATCTTCTTTTGAAACCCGAACGAAATTAGTGTTTTTATCTTTACTTATCTTTTATTACAATAAAATGAAAAGTCAAATTTTCATATTATCTAATAAAATCTAAGTAAAGAGGGGCAGTTGTCAACATCCAATTTCGTCTGGGTGAATAGATTTATTTTCAAAAAAAATAAAAAAAAATTAAAATAAAAAAATAAAAAAATAAAATAAAATAAAAAAATGTGAAACATTATTATCTTCAAAGATTTTTCAAACTTTAATTTTAGAAAGAAAAAAAGAAAAAAAGAGAGATGAAAAAAAAAAGGAGGAAGAGCCCAATTTGTTATTAATTTTCATGAGTCCAATAACTCAAATATTTTCTACCTTTGTACCTGATAGAGAAATTAATTATATAATAATAATTAGAAGCAATATCTCTTCAAATGGTAAGAATCAATATTATTAATTGGGATTGATTTTGTTCTCTGATTTGTTACTGATAATGATTGATTTTGTGCTCTGTTTGGCTGCGATTTGATCCCCATAATATGCTGGTATCATGACCAATTCCTTCCTTATATTGTTCATTACAATTAAGGCTAAGATTGCATTGATATTGCAAGGTGTGAGTATAAATACGCACTCTGTCAGAACTGAATAAAGGGGATTCTCTACACTTCTCTCATTCTTTTCCATCACCACTCCCATATACATACCTCCTTTCTGATCTCTCTTCAAAAAAAACGTATTAAAGGAGGTAGACAAAAAGAAGAAGAAAACATTCTCTACACCCTCTCTTCCTCTCACTACCACCCACATAGACACCTCTCATCTTTATCTCTATTGGAAAAATAAACACAAATTAGAAAAGGAAGCAAAAACAAAAAAGAAAAGAGAAAAGGTGAGGATATACTGAAAATTTTTAAGGTACGTCACTCTCAATTCTTTCAGCTTTTGATTTAGTTTTTTTTCAATTTTCATTCTTTTTTTTAATCATAAAAAATATTTTTTCCTCTTTCTTTATTGTTTGCCCGGCCGCTCGCGTCGCATCACACCAATTTTAAAATAATTCCAAATAGTAAAAATTTAAATAAAAAAGTTTTCAAAATTATAAAAAAATCAAATAAAAAAAGGTTCTCAAATAGTTTTTCATAAAGAACTACGCAACCCTGATTCTCCATTCACATGGAGATACGTAGGAGCGAGGATTAATCGTCGTCGGGCACAAAAAATCAAAAAAATAGTTTGTTGTTTTTTTATACATTCTTTTATTAATATTTTTGGGAAAAATTAAATATTTTTGGAAAAAATTAAATATTTTGAAAAAACCACATAAATTTTGCACATTTAATTAAAGGTATCGTCTTATGACGGGCGTTGTGGGGGTGCTAATACCTTTCCCACGCGTAACCGACTCCCGGACCCAAAATCTGGTTTTTCGCAGACCTTGCTCTTTTTTATGGTTTTCCATAGTTTCCTATAATAACTATGGTGGCGACTCCAAACTCTATTTTTACAAATTTTATATTTTTGGTTCGTCATCCTTTCGCGATTTCGGTTGTGACACTCAAGAACACGCAATCTCTGTTAATGGGACATATTTTTGTCCTTGTGTTCGTTGTCTTAATCAAATACGTCATGACTTAGACATAATGCGTGATCATCTTTTCATCTTCAGTATAATGAGAAGCTATACACTTTAGACTTGGCGTGGAGAAGTATTAGACAAGCCTACGACATCACGAGGAATAGATTATGAAGACCAATGGATGAATGATCGTTTAGAAGACATGGTATGTGATGTTGGAGAAGAAGGTGTTATCTCACATGGGCACCAGATGGAGGGACTTCAAGGCAAGGCTCACACGTTTATCTGTGTTCAGAGACAGACAACATGATACTCCTTGTATAAAGTAATCAATCTCTGAGGAGGATTGGATGCATTTTCGTGAATGTAGAGAGTCCGAGGATTGGCAGGTTTGTTTATGAAATTTGTTTATAGTGACACTAGTCATACATTTTTGAATTAAAGTTAGTAAATAATTTTATGTGTGTGATAGGAAAAAAGGACAGCAGCCCAAGAAAGAAAAAGGCTTAATGATACACCGCACGTATTCTCTAGAGGTGGTTATGCCTTATTAGAGAAAAAAAATGAAAAAGTCTCGTGTGCAAGCCTTAGGACTTGAGTCCCCTGACAAAGTACCTACAATTCCTAGGTACGAGCTGTGAAAGGCTGCTCAGACTAAGTCTGATGGGATCATGACATCACAATCAACTAAAATGATATTTGGAAGAATAGTAAGTACATCCCGTATTTGACACCCATAGTTCATATGCTTCCTCTTTATGATTAAACTTGTTTATGTGGTGCAGGATGAGTTAGTTGAGCAAGAGACCCAAGGTTCATTTGTTGGTCATGGTTGGGACGATATACTAACAACAGCGATTGGAAAGCGAGAGCACCCAGGACATGTTCGTGGTGTTGGAGGTTTCATTGGTCTTTGAGATTACTTTGATTTAAGAGGCCTTGAGGAAGATGGAGCAACAAATGGAGGAAAAAATGAACCAACGCATGGGAATTATGGATCAACACTTCATGGAACAACTTCAAAAACAACAACAAATACAAAGAGCACTTGAAGAAAAGTTTTATCCATGCAGTAGTAGAATACGGAGATCCCCACTCAAGCTCCTACAGGAAAACGTGTGAGCACAAAAGGCTCATGCTCTGCTACAGATCATATTGACTACACGAGTTAGTATAAGCTATTGGTTTATGGAGATCCTCCGCACGAAGTGGCCATAGGAAGACAACTTCAAGGGGGGAGACTATCCATGGTGTTCCTCTACTGCACCAGTACGCGCGTGTGACAATTGATGAAATTCTAGATCCCCATGCTCAAGTGCCTTTGCCAACTTAAGAAATCCAATTCGTTAGGGAGGCTTTAGGCACATTTATAGCTTGGCCTAAAGCATTGATGATGCCATACTTTGGCCCACAAAAGGTAATATGGCATCATATTCTTAGTAGTTCAATTTTATAATTTATAAATTTTTTGATCTTATACCTTTCAAAAATCTTTATTTCAATCCACCTGTCCTGAAAAGCAACATGTTAGGCGTCAATGTGTTATACGTGAAGATGATGACATGGCAAAAGCAAAAGATGACGTTGCAGAAGACAAGATGTTAAATATTTAATTTTACAACTATGGTGCATGTAAGATATTTTATTGTATTCCACATTTAGAACTTGAAATTGATATTTTTTAATTTATACCTAACCGTTTTATTGTAGGTACATGGACAAAGTAATTGTGGAACAAGGTCGAGCTTCCATGTATGGATTCATTGAACCTCGGACAATTCAAGCTTCTAGAAACTCACTTGATCCCGTGAAAAGTTATTTGCAAACATGGATGGCTGCGTTAAATAGAGATATTTACATTGCACCGTGAAAAGTCCCACTCTTGCATTTAACTAATCCACTACAAGGTTAAATGGTATGAATTTTGCTTCATGTAGTCAATATCAACAAATACGGATGAGAAGTTTCTAAAGATGGAAAATGAGCTCATAACTCTTAAAAACCAACTGCAAACATGGGTTGCCTACATTGCTTCTAGAGATGACGTTGCTGACCATTTTGCTGTTATGGCTGCTGGTTTGGTATATACTTCGGTTAATGAGGTAAAATTTAATAGTTTATTTAACAAATTACATAAGTTTATTATGATACACATATGAATTTGAATAAGTTATAAGTTTTTTTTATTCCAGGTACCCAATGTTGGAAGTGGTGCTCTATCACCTATTGGTATAAGAAGATCAAGCGGGACAAAAAAGACAAGTTAGGAACATAGCTATAGAAATTTAGCAAAATGTATTATAATAATGTTTTAGATTTTTTTTGGCTTTTGTTTTGAATGTGAAAATTTTTGGATGGGATTTCATAATATCAACTTTTTAAATATGAAATATGAATTATGAATGAAAGTATTAATGATCAAGATGTTGTCTGTGATGTTTTTAATTTTATGGAAAACAGGTTCAATAATAATGGAAAGCAGGTTACATAAAAATAATATTAAAAAAATCACATTCAAATTATGGCAGTTGAAACGTCGTATAACGCATTCGTATAGTGCAAATAATGGCATTTCTAGGTGTTGTATTTCGCATGACAATTCTTTAAAAATAAACAAATTAAGACGGTTTTCACTGCCATTATTTGTGCACAAAATACGGTAGTTCAAACTGCCATTATTTACGCAATGCATTTAAGGGCAGGTGTTATGGTGTTTCGTCCAAGACCGCCATATTATTCATTGTGGCGGCATGATATATGGCAGTATCAGCACCCGCCATACGTGCAAAATATGGTAGACAAAACCGTCATTTTATACCCCAAATAACCGTTGTATTTAACAATTTTTTGTAGTGTTTAAACAATGATAATCATGCATAATGAATTTGTATATTATCTTTTTAGCGCTTCAAGAATCCATCACCTTTATCGGAAGACACTATCCAAACACTGAGACAAAAGTGGGCAGCATATTTATTGGAACAATGGAGTTAGGCCCTAAAACATTACAATTTTATTTTAAAAACTTTGTAGAACAATTTCTTGATGAATGTTTTAGTTTTGTGGTAATTGTAAAAGTTTAAACAACTTTACAATTATGAGTGAAAATTACCACGTTCCTGTAAATGTTCTGGGAATTTTCTATTTTTCAGGTGTGGGAATATGTAAATACAGCCAAAATTTAAAAAAAACTGCTGAATTTGACATTTGTCCTTGCACTGACAAACGTCAAGGGACGTCAGCTGTAGCACTACCTAACGTCTCTTGACGTCTGCCAGTGCAAGGACAGACATCAATTTCAGCCTTTTTTCCCTCCTGTTGGCGCGAGTTGAACGTCGGGTGCAGATATAACTAACGTAAAGGGACGTCAGATTCTTATTTTTCGACATTAGCTGACGTCAGTTTTTTTTAGACGTTAATTTTAACGTCACCATATATGATGTTAGTATTTTTGTAGACGTCAAAACTTTTTGTGTTAGTGGAATGTGAAATTACAAAATATTATATCTTACAAGAAAATCTTCAATTAGAAACCAATTTTAGAAACAAAAAAAATCAATAGTCATTATAATGACCAGTTTAGATACCAATTTAAAAAATTAAAACTTATTGGTTACTAAAATAGTCACTATTATAAATAAAAAAAGAATTATAATTGATCACTAATTAATTACATACCAATTTAGAAATTAAGTAATTTTGGTAGGCAAAACCTAGGTAGCTAATTTTAGTGACTAAATTTGTAATATAGAAAACAATATATATATATATATATATATATATATATATATATATATATATATATACACACACTAGGAAACTAAAAATCAAGTGACATGAATTTTAATTTATTGAGAATTGGAATTAGTTTCTATTTGAAACGTTGGTCCAATTTAGTCCCAAACTTTATAATTGTGTGAATTTAGTCATTTCAATCAAATTTAATTTTGTTAAATTTATTTAATATTTCAAACGCATTTCATGATAGTATTTGAGTTGTTTGCAGCGTTTGACACATTTTCTTTCTTCATTGTTAGCTAAAAAAATATCATAAAATACATTTAAACGTCAAATAAACTTAATAAAATTTGATTAAAATAATTAAATTTACGCAATTTTAAAATTGAATAACTAAATTGAGTCAAAATTTTGAAGAGAACTAATTTAATTTTTCATTGAAAGTTGGGTACTCACAAACATAGATGTTATCTGGAAATAGAAAATAATGATTATTGCAATAAAGAATATAATATAATATAAAAGCTAAACGGCAAGAAGCTCGAAATAGGTATATAGATTATCTAGGTGTTCTTATATAATTGTTGACATTATAAATGGCAAACCGTAATTCGTAATGTGAACACATACAGGAGTATTCATTTGTTGTCTACTTCATAATATTGTGAACACTGTGGATACTATAGCCTAACACTACGTGTAACGTGAATGGTGTTGTTTATATGTTATCTCTCTCTATTCACCACACATTTTTTATTGAGCTGACTGAAAGAAAGCAGTTCTCCAGTGGTTCTCAAAAATTTATTCCGAGAGATATACGTCTGTTTGTTTGAATACGGTTACTTAAATATATTTAAAAATTTGTAATTAGAAAAAAATAATTTTCTGCTCTTTTCAGAAATAGCTTAAAGTCTTTTTTTTTTCCTAAATGGTGCATACATTAAAGAAATAACAAAATATTTCTAATCAAAGAATAATTTTTGCGGTACCCAAAGAGAATGATATTAATAAATAATAAAATGATTTAAAAGAAAATTTAAAGTAATTATGTGTTTGATCTCTTGATTTAAGTAAAACTGAAAATTTGCTATAAAATTTGATATATACTGATTCTTGAACTTTAAAAATAAATAAATATATTAAAATTTTCATATATCAAATATATTTTAAATTAATACTTTTACTATTTTTACTATTTAACGCTATTAAATTAAAATAATTATATTTATTAATTTTTAAAATTTATAAATCAAAATATATCAGAAATTCAATTTCACGGATTAAATTTATTTGAAAAATAGAAATCTATTTAACTCAAAAAAAAAAATAAAACACAAGATAAAACACTAGTACAGCTGTCACGTACAAGCAGGCGTGACATTGATCAGTAGCAGGAAAGTGACATAAGTAAGAGATGTTAGTTGCAACAAATAAAACGTGGGAAACGTCGGAAGCTATGCGGATACTCGGCGTAGGAAAATCTAAACTGGTTTAGTTGCTCGAATAATACTTTGTCACCAGTGTTATTTGAAGATTATTAAAAGTATTTAGTGATATTTATGAGTTTCTATATTTATAATGGAATTGTTATAGAATTTTGAGAGTTACCTTTTATTCATAAAAAGTTTAAATTTCTAAGTTGAAAAAAAAAACAAATAATACAAGTAGATATTAATTAAGTGTTAAATTAATTTTCTTTTATTCTAAATTTTATATTACAAAATATCTCACTTTTGGATTATCACTGATAACTAAGGTAACAAATAAATTCTTCATCGTTGGTATTGTTTGAACCCATTTCTGTTTTGATGTAAAAATTTTGTATTAATTGGATATAAATATACGTATAAGTAATACTCCGATATTTTTTCAATTAGAAATAAGGACGAAGATGAATATGTACATATATGTGTCTTGTTTTCGTAACCACCTTCATTCCCGTTTCTATTTAAATTACTAAAATACTTAGAGTTTATCAAGTAATCTAATAAATATATATATATATATATATATATATATATATATATATATATATATATATATATATATATATATATTGAAAAGATGAAATATCAATATTAAATTTCAATTAGTATTCGTTTAATTTTTATTCTTTGTATGGTTTCATTCAAGTGGTGTATTATAAGTTTTATTAGTGTGTAAAAAAAGATTTTATTAGAATTAAAAAATGAGAGTAAAGAGATATTTAAAATGTTTTTAAATTTGAATATTTCTTTTCTTTTTGTAATCTTTTGAAAATGTTTTGAAATTTTATCAACTTTGTTGGATTAACGTTTGCCAATTTAATAAATGTTTTGGTTCTTATGAAATTTTATATGGTATTCTACTTTGAAATATATACAATTATAATATAATTTCTTTTTAAATATTTGATATTGGAAAAAGGGGAATACGTTCTCTTTTTATTTAGTATTTGAAAATATTATGCTCCTTTTATAAAAATTAATTGATTGATATTAAAACATTAAGAAAACAAGTATAGATACATAGGATGTCAAAAAAATTTGTACCTATAGGTATTCGCAGATAAAATCTGCAACGAGTAAGTAATGGATATTGTAAATGGATACCCGCATATAATGAGTACGGATATTTTTTATACTCGCATGTTAATGAGGTGAGTACAAGTATCAATATTCGTACCCATGGATACTCGTACCCGCTATACTTTAATTTAAATTAAAAAACTATGACTAAAACAATAATACATTGATTTTGGATGGGTTATTTTTCATCAATTGGTTTTAAAAATCTTCATTTCTTTGTAAATTGTCATTCAATACTATTTAAATATGTTATTTGAAATTTGTTTGAAATTTATAAATATTTTGTATTATATTTTTATTTAAATTTATGATTAAAATATGTTGTTAAATATTAAAATTTTCTTTTGTAAATACCCGCAAGTAGCCATGGATATCCGTGGATATTAAAAAAATATGCGAGTACTTGCATAATGTAGGGTACGGGAGAGCTACTACACGTACCCTACCTATCCCGTTGACATCCCTAGATACATGGATATACTCATTACCTGGTGAGCATGAGGATTGGAGAAAAACTTCGTACCCGTTCGATTTTGGTATGGGGAAGAGGATAAATTTTTTTATTAGGAATGAATATATGTTAGCAAAACTCGCCCACGTCCTGCCTCGTGCCATCCTACCGATAACATGGTATTCTTTAATATTAAATTTTATATTATTAAATATTGTAACTCATGAGTACCGCTAATAAAGGGGTATAAGAATAGCATGTTCTTGAAAAAGAAAAATCAAAGTAAGTATCGTGGTAAAAAAAAAACTTTAACATCTAACATCAAATAGTAATGTTCAAGTTCTTAAATTAAAGAGAAAATTACGATTTTTGGACTAGAAAAAATGGAAACTTTATTTACATATTTAAATATATTAAAGTTTATATAAAATGAAAATGATGATCAAGTCACTAAAGTCATTATATTTGCCCAACACACAATAGTAAAAAGAAAGAAAATTATAGAGGTTGAATTCTTAGTGATTTTATTAGGAATATCACTAACTATATTTCTAAATATCATGGTACCAAAGTCAAGAAAGCATGAGATACAATTCAACAAGGAAATAAAAAAAATACAGAACGTGGTGAAGGCAACCTTTTATATGCTTGTGTAAAGATAACTCAATAACATACAAATGTATGATATTTGGATGCGTTAAATATGTTTTTAGTTCCTGAACTTTGATCTATAATTGGGATTCGTCTCTGTATGAAACTTCAATACATTTTAGTTCCTAAACTTTAAAAATGAATGAATATAGTAACATAAAGCCCTCCATAGTGAGGCACCTTAACAAACTTCCCTCTAGAGTGAGGCCCCTTAAGAAAAAGTCCTCTAGAACAAGGTACGTTAATAGAAAAGCCCTTAAGAGTGAGACACCTTAAGAAAAATTCCTCAAGAGCAAGACACCTTTAGAATAAGCACTCAAGAGAGAGGCACCAAGTTACTTAAACTAGTAGCATAAAGCCCACTAGAGTGAGGCACCTTGATAAAAAGCCCTTCAGAGTGAGGCACCTTAAGAAAAAGTCCTTCAAAGCGAGACACCTTAAGAAATAGCCCTCTAGAGAGAGACATCGAGTTACTTAAACTAGTAACATAATGCCCTCTAAAGCAAGGCACCTTAAGAAAAGACCATCCATAGAAAGGCACGAAGCTCTTTAGAGCAAGGCACCTTAAAAAAAGCCTTTCAGAGTGAGGCACCTTAATAATAGAGCCCTCAATAGGGAGGTGCCTTAAGAAAAAACCCTCTAGAGAGAGACACCGAGTGACTTAAACTAGTAATAGAAAGCCTTCCAAAGCGAGGAACCGTAAGAAAAAGCCATCTAGAGAGAGTCATTAAGTTACTTAAACTAGTAAGATAAAGATCACCAAAGCAAGGCAATTTAAGAAAAAGGCCCAAAGAGACGAGACACTAAGTTACTTAGACAGTAACATAAGCAAAAACTTCAGACGAGATACCGAGTTATCTCTAAATGTTAACAAAGGCCCACAAATGTGGCACCTGAGCTACCTAAGTCGACAACACAAACTAAGGTTGCCTAAGTCGGCAACACAAAGCTTGCATAAGTAAGCAACATTAGATCATGCCTATGTCAATGATTCAAAGCACTCAAGACAACATACATAGTAAAAGATGACCACATACGTCTAGCCAAACGACCAATCCACCTGCAAACATAAAGGTTGCCCAACTCAACAACACTTACGAAAGCTTGCCCAACTCGACAGGACATTCAAAAGTCTACCCAACTTGGTAGCACACATCTGTAGCACACACATAATCTAACTAAATTGGCAATACAAAAGCTCGCTTAGAAAAGCGACATTAGGCTATGTCCAAGCCAACAACCCAAAATGGCCAATCAACCTGCAAGGTCAAGAATGACCTCTCATAACTCGGCCTCGAGGCTAGTCCACATGTGACATCACGTAAGTGCGCCATAGCTCGACCAAAGATCGACTAGCGCCGCATTAAGTGCGCCTTACATGTTATTCAAACTCTGAGTCTAGGGGAACTGATGTACTTGCCTTACCCAATAGATGTGTTGGATAATGCGACCCAATAAGACCTAATTAGTTAAGGAATATTTTAAGATACATCTATTGGAATATTAATTGTAATTACGAAAAATCTAATAATTTGATTACGCCTTAATATTCTTTGATGACAAATATTACAGTATATTTGATATATTGGGTAAGATGTCACTTTATTATTATTATTATTATTATTATTATTATTGTAATTATTATTATTATTATTCCTCCTCCTGTGTTCTAGTCCCGAGGAACATACATCGAGATCTTCAAATCCACTTAGATCTTATCACTTATCGGAAGGTTCACGCTTCAGATTCCGATAAGAATAGGACTAAAAACATACATTTAATCCTATTATTTTTAACAACATAAAAACTATAGCCTTTTCTTTGTGTTGTTCTATTCTAACTACTCTACTTATCTAATTTTTTTATGCATTTTTGTGTGAATTTCTTGATTTCTTATCAATAGAAATTAAGGATCAGAGGTTTTCAGAGTAAATGAATAATTTTAGGTTTATATAAACAGAAAACAGGATAACAAGTTTACATAATGTATATAAATCCAAGGACAAACAAGTACATGGGCCATAGTCCTAAAGAAAAGCCCACAAGGAAACTAAAGTCCAGTCCACGCGGACTATGCGACGGAACCATCCCTCCCTATTGTCCACGGGTGTTCCTCGAATCTGCTCACACCAACAAGTTGATGATAATCGCAAAAGAGAGTATCACACAACAGAACACACAACAATAAAAATAGGGTAAGCTAGAGCATAAAAGTTTTCATCCATACGACCAAAATATATATTCACCATACCATATACACATATCAACCAAGCATGTTATAACTTCTCAAGCAATAAACTAAGACACGACTCGACTCATCTGGATACATATAACCTAGTCGGATTCAAAGATGCTTGCACTTGTGGTGGATACCTCTGCTCAACCCCGAGCTGCTCACCCCCGATCTATGTGTTACAAGTGTTACAATGAATCACTTTCCCTCACCACAAGGTTAGCCCTTAATGAATTTCAGGCCTCCTGCTACTCTCACCACAGGAGTCAGTCCGCTCTAGATGAGATTAACTGACTCCTTAAAGTGTCAGGATGCAACCTTACCTTGAATCCTTACCTAGTTATATAGATGGGGCACTACCATGGACACCCACTAACAGGGGCCATGGAATTACGTCCCGATAACTAAAGCGTGACCCTGAAAGTCTCGCCTAGAGACTCCAAGGAATTACGCACTGACACAGACCAAACATAATCACACAGCCAAATAACACTCACCATGCCAAATTACGCCTCGAAAAAGGGGAGCAGTAGCTCACATGAGATCTAGCTTAGGCGAGACCCCTCTCGCTTGGGCGAGATGCTCGCTCGCTCAGGAGCAACATGGTTCGCCTGAGCGACCGCTCACGAAAAGCATCTTGGGCGAGCCTCTGTTGTTCTTTCCTAGGCGAGCATTGCTCGCTTGGGCCAGAAAACTAGTGCACACCACTATTCTCTCGTGCACAAAAACCCTACAGATTCACCAAGGTTCAATATAATCATACATAGGTTCGCATCAACATACCACACATATTTAAAATGGTAAAACAGTGGTACAAACATCATAACTCAAAAAAGGGCGAACCCTAGCTTCCCGTACCTGGAAAGGGGTTACACGAGGCTTCGATACTGAACCACGGAGCACAACAGCTCGAGAGATAGATTGGGAAACTGGTGGAACAGCGGAACAGTAGAAAAACGGGATTATTATTGAACCCTAAACGGAGGAATACGAGAAAAAGAGCTTTAGGGAGTAAAGGTAGGAGATTTAGAATCACTTACATGGAGCAGAAAGCAATACGGAGCTTTGAGCGGACTGGTTCGAGACGAGGAAGCAAACCTTAGCAGAGCTCTAGTGGTGCAGTTGAGAGAGACGACTGCAATCTGTGAATGAGTGAGAGTGGAAACGTTAGGGCAACTTGGGATCAGCTTTATCCTTTGGGCCAGCTCTTTGGTCCATCAAATTTGGGGCAACCTTTTTGTTAAAGGTTACGAAAAGAATAGGGCCTTATAACTATAAAAATTTAAGTTTGAACAATTATAATAAGGCTATTTTATTTATGAAGCCACTATCAAAAGTTAAATTTCAACAATTACGAATAACATTACTTGAAGATTTTGAAACTTGCATAAAGAGAGAGTAATTGAAAGTGTTACAAATTTTATATTTCACATACATGAATAATTGTAATGATATGCGATAAAAGTGTATAAAAGTAATATATGCAATAAAAATTAATAAAGAAAACATATAAGCGGTGGAGAGACGCTAAAGATGAATTTGGCTTCTGGGATGACAAAATATTCACCGTCATAGATATTGTCTGAATTTATCTCCAATTTTAATAAAAAAAATTATATTAATTATGTTTGAGAATGAACATAAATAATATTTCATTTTTTAATTGAATATAAAATTTGAATTGAATATGAAAATGACAATGAATATTTACATATATATTCACAATGTTCACGTTTTCATACTTGTCTTGGCCTTAAAAAACTAAAACACTTCTAATATTAGGTTTGTCTAAAGGATTTCTATTAATTTTTTTATTCTTAGTTTTATAATCTATTTGTGAAATATACATTTAGTTGTTTTTCTTATTTAATTTATTCAATTGTTATATGACACTTAGCATAATACTGACACATGAAATTATCATTGCTACATCACTCCATCACTACCACGTGACACAACGACAGCTTGACACGTGGCAAATTTTTTATTTTAAAAAAAATTTAAAAAAAAATAAAAAATAAAAAATTTAAAAAATTCAAAACAAAAATAAAAAAAATCCAAGAACTGATACGTGACACCCCATTTAACGTTGTTAGTGTACCACTAACGAAAAGACTAAATTGAGATCAAAATTTTCAAAACAGAAACCAAATTGAGATACAAAAAATAGAAGGACCAAATTCAGATTTTGCAATGAAAATGGAGATCAAAGACATGATTATATGTATTATATTTCTTATGTTATAATTTTTAATTTTTAAAATAATTTAATTAATAGTTTAAACAATAAAAAAAATGAGTATGTAAAACCCTCTTTTTATTCTGCCCTAATTTTTAAAAGGGTTGTCCCAAACCAGTTGGGCCTAGGGCTGGCCCAAAAGGAACCAAGACCCTAATCTTCCCTAACACTCTCCTTCCATTCACTTTTCAAAAAACAATTCCCCTTATTCCTTCCTAGAGCTGCTGCCGCTCCTTTGCTAGGGTTTTGACTACCTTGGTCAAGCAAGCTCAATCTCATTTTCCTGCTTCGCGTAAATTATGCTCCAACTCATGCTTTTCCCACTAGGCACATTTTCGTATTTATAGTAGGGTTTCGTAGTAAACTCATTTTTCTAAATTTGTTTCACTGTCTTGTTCAGTTCGCAAGTCCATTCTTAGAGTCACCATGCTTCGCTAGTTAAAGTCGAGACATTTTCAAGCTATTTCCAGGTAAGGGAAGCTAGGGATCTTGTGTTTATATTCGATTCTTGCTTATTTGCCACTATTTTCATGATTGTATGGTTGTTGTGCTACTGTAAAATGTTGAATGGATGTGTATTGTTGTTTGGGGTGTGATTGTATGGTTGTTGCAGGAAGAACAGTGGTGACACTTGACGTTATCGCCCAAGCAACCCAATCTCGCCCAGAAACAGGTCCGAGCTCGCGTTAGAGCTCTCACTCAGGCGAAGAGCTCTCGTTTTAAGCGAGGCACCATCTCGCTCAGGCAAGAGAGCTTGCCTAACCGAGGACGTATGGTGGCTTAAGGCACGTTGCTGCATGTGTAGTCTAGGCGAGAAACCTCACCTTTGGGCGAGGGGTGTTTTCGCTCATGCGAGTAGTGGCTCGCTTAAGCGAGAACTCGTGAGTCTCGCAGGGTCCTTTGTTGATAGTCTCGCCTAAGCGAGAACCTGTAGCTTGAGCGAGAGTGGCACGGGACTTCACTCCATGATTGTTTGTTCCATGCTTTTGGGTTGTTAATTGTATGTCTGGCTTGGTATACTCTATCTTAAGTATGAAACATATGAATATGCTTGTGAGACTTGATTGTATAGGCTGAAATGTTGAGTTAACATGAGTTTGGCATGAACTGAGTATGAGATGGTTGGTAATTAAAGTGACATGGTATTGATATGAAATACAAATTCTATATTCATGGTTTGGGAAGGATGAGTTCGTATGGATTCAACATTGAATATGAATGAGGATTGGTTATAAAGATTGGCATGAGATTTATGTCCATGATAAATATTACTTGATTGATTGAGTATGATTGGTCAGTGGTAAGTACGTAATTCTATGAGTCTCTAGGTGAGACCTCATGGTGGTGCTTAAGTGGTCATGACGTAATTCCATGACCCTTATTAGTGGAAGTTCATAGTGGTACCCCATCTATATAATTTGGTAAGGATTCAAGGTAAGGTTGCATCCTAACACTCTAAGGAGTCAGTTAGTCTCACATAGAGCGGACTAATTCTTGTTGTGAGAATAGTAGGAGGCCTGAAACTCATTAAGGGCTAACCTTGTGTGTGGGAGATTGAGATAATGTAACACTTAGCTTGGGGGTGAGCAGGATAATCCACCACAAGTGCAAGCATTCGCTGAATCCGACTAAATTATATGTATCCGGATGAGTCGAGTCTGAGTCTAGTATATTGTTTGAGAAGTCATAACATGTTTGGATGATATATACTGCTTGGATTGTGTAATAGCATGTGACTGCATGATAAAATGTTTTCTACTCTAGCTTACCCTTTTGTTTGTTGTATGGTCCGTTGTTCTGTATTTCTCTCTTTGCGATGATCATCAACTTGTTGATGTGAGCAGATGTGAGGGACACCTGTGGTCAACAAGGAGGTGATGATTCCGCTGCGTAGTCCACCTGGGTTGGATTCTACTACTTTGGGCTTTATGTTAGGGCTATGGCCCATGTACTAGTCCGTCCTTTAAATTTCTATTTGACTACTGTTAAACTTTGTATCTTGTTTAGTTTTGGCATAGTTGTGTGCCTTGAATATTGTAAGAAGTAGTGTTTATGCTCCAAGATCGCGCTGTTGTGTTATCATGTGTGATGTTTCCTTTAATTAGAATTGTTGATTAAATGGGACGTTACATTTATGGTATCATAGCAGCTCATCCTTAGGATGATCTGAGGTTGTGGGTTTGTCATGCCTCACGGGCGTGAGTGGTCATGTCAAGTCAAGTGTGTCAGTGAGACCAAAAGTTTTAAGATCAAAAAACGCCTTGATAAAGTAATGAGGGTGCACACTCATGACTAGATTGAAGGTTGTTTTCCTTTCTTAATTTTAATAGTTTGGGGAAAGAAGGGTGACAGACAAAAGGGTTGGTTGTCTGTAAGTGATAGGGTGTTGCTTTGTATGATCTAGTTTGTCTTGCTATGCCTCTGTGCTTTGTGTCTAGTGTCTACGGAGATAAGGGAATGCAGATTCAATGTCAACTTGGTCTGATCATCTTTACAAGTATTGGATGGGGTCTCTGAGATAACATCTTGCCTTAGAGATAGAGAGTTGATGTATGATATATATAATTGAGCAAGGAAAGCTAAATTTTGGGTTAATAAACTGGAGAAGATGCTAGAAGTTCACAAAATAACGTTTGGTCAGAGGGAGCTTTAAGGATAGACTCTCGGAAATAGGTACTACAAGTTTTTTAAAAGGAGTTGAATCCAAAGGTTAAGAATGTTGAGAGATATCAATGCATGCAAATGGCACATCGTTTGAGGAAATCAACCTGATTCTACATCCCAACAATGTTGGGGTTCAAAGTTATGCAAATGCGTATAGTGTTAGGAGAAATGTCATTGAATATAGTCATATGTTCGCATCTAGTGCTTCTTAGAGGGGTGGAAGAGGGACAATTGGCAAATCCTAGGTTGAAGAAAGTGGAGAGATTGCTTAGCAACGAGAAAGATAAGAAAGGAGGAGACTATGAGGTGCAAAAAGATGGCAAACCTCTAGTGAGAGGCTGAGATGTTTAAAGGTTTACTGATCAGTCAAGAAAGACGATGTTCCTAAGTAAGGGAAAGAACAATTTATGGATAGGAAAGAAGTGGCATAAGGGATTCCTACGAAGATTAATAGTCAGCAGGTAATGATGTGTCTTTTCAAATTTGTTAGTGGGATGTTTTAATGAAAAATAGTCTCCATGAGCAAGGCATTTGACCTTGGGTATAAAATGGAAGGTTTCACGTACCAGAAGGAGTGCACACCTTTAAAGGTTATTCTCGTATGGAAGGGCAACCCAACGGATGTCGGAGCACAATGATGGAGGGAATGAAAAGAAAAGTTTTGAGTGGTTGACATAGTGTCTACGATGATTGATGCTAAAGTGGTTAGCACGAATAATCCCACCTAGAGATGCACCTTACGAAGTGATGCTTGGACGAAGATCCAGATTTCTTAGGATCGTGTACTCCTTGATGTCACCAATATGGTAAATGAGTCATGGTTGTCTTTAAGAAGGGGCTAAGGTTGAAATGATGGTTTTTGCTACAATTGCGACCAAGTGGAGACTTGCTCGGGTGTGTGGTGCCTTAATGGTGATCAAAGTATTTAAATTCAAACCCAATTTGAATTATTCCCTTTGCAAGGTCGGGACGTAGTCTCAAGGGTGAATCGGTTGTTTTCGCAATCCCACTCCGATGAGCTGGGACAACCAACGAGATGGTGTTCTTAGATTAAAAAAAGATGAGTCAGTGGTTGCGTATGATGTATGGATCAAGCTAAATAGTGGGGGTAGAGCTTCACGTGAATCAAAGACATCTGACGAGGGAAAGTGGATAATAGACGAAAAGGATCTCAATGGTAAAAGAGTTATAGGCGTGTTCTGAAACAAGTACTAGAGTTTTGATCTTGGTGTGATAGAGTTCACTTCTGCGTTGGTGCCTGAAGAAGAACTTGTGACAATAGTCGCTAATGGAATGGTTTCTATTGTGAGTTTGAAGTAAATACGGAAGTGGAGAAGATGTTGGAGAAGTAGTGGCTTATACTAAGTATAACCATAAGGAGGACTGCAAGTTTGGTGAATCTTAGAGGAGAGATAGTAGTAGAATAGATTGTTCAAGGGAAAATGTTGGATAAGGGAAGATTGGCTTTTCGAGCCTATGGTTGTAAAGAGTGGAAACATGATGAACGTAAGGAATTTCAAACATGTTAGAAGTATCATCAAGGTTTAACGGCGAGTTTCCAAGTGCGAACAGAGTCTTTAGAATGTGCGAGAAAGGGTATTGACATAAGTTAGAGTGACTAGTAGGACATATGATTTAGAAAGGGTGGATACAATGTTGAGAAAATGGTACGTTAAAACTATAAAAAGGTGAGTCCAAAGGGTTTTGCAAGTTCCATAGAGGTTTTGGAGGAAGGTTTCTCAACGATGATTGCTTCCTTGTCATGGCAGACATGAAAGGAGCATCATTTTGAGTGAACGAATGAGTGACTTGTGTGTTGATCAGAGTAGCGCAGCGAGATGATGAGAAGAGATACATATGAATGGTAAGAGGTGCATGGAAAGAACTATCTTACTCATGACCTAGTGATTACTACGACAACCAGTTCCTCATAAACAGTGAAGGCGTCGTTCTTATGAGTATTAAGTAAGGATGTTCAGTGATCATTTATAGTTGGAATTGTAAAGTTACTTAGAGAAAGTTGTGCAAGAGAAGTAGGAGATGGTTTGAGTTATGATGTCAAGTTAGGGTGCCAACTTGGAAGTGAGAAAGCAAGAGTAGATGTTTAACCGGAGAAGGGAATTCAAGATCCTCGATTGACAAGGTAAGAGTAAAAGTTGATTGAGAAACATAAGTGTTTAGGTTGGGAAGAGAATGAGTGAGGAAATTTCATTAGTCTAGTCAACTGACTAGAACTAGTGAGTCTTTCAACAAGGTTGGCGAAAAAACAATTCAGAAAAATCTTAGTTTGAGAAGCATCTTAGAGATGATAAGTATAAATCACACTACAAATTTTAAGTCAAGGAAAGGCATGGTTCTAAGGCTTTTGGAAAGGATGGTTACAAGTTAGTGGATAAAAAATGAAGGTGAGATGCTGAAATGAATTTGGTGGTTGTATTAGAGGAAAGTTTAATTTTTAAAATGGAATGACTTGGTTGTGGACTTTGTTACCATTGGTTTAAGTCAGTAAAGGAGGCAAGATGTTATAAGTGTTGTTATGCATAAAAGTGGTCAAGAGTGTCGATGGTGAGGCAGTAGGCCAGAACTCAATAGTGATCAAGTCAGTGGAGTGATGCATAAAGGAGTGAACAAGGCGACGAGAAGTGATAACGAACATGCTTTAGTTTGAGACTTAAAGTGACATGAGACTTTGATAAAAACCTACAACAGGTAGTGGAGAGCATATGGTGGGTGAGTCAGTATATCAGATATAAGTTAGTTCGGCAAGTATGAAGGAGCATTCCAGTGTTAAGGTTGCAAGTTGGAAGTTAGTTCGAGTGTAGAGATAAAACCAATCTACACTGTTGAACACATATCGCATAGCACAAAGGCAAGTTTCCAGTAGCTATAGGTGTTGGAGTCATCAAATCTGTCATGTCTAGGTGGTGGTGGTCGGAGGGCGTGAGGAAAGCGTAGTTTTCTTCCTATAACATTGGTGAATTTTCGAGGACGAAAATTTTTATTGTTGGGAGAATGTAAAACCCTCTTTTTATTCTGCCCAGATTTTTAAAAGGGTTGCCCCAAACCAGTTGGGCCTAGGGCTGACCCGAAAGGAACTAAGACCCTAATCTGCCGTAACACTCTCATTTCATTTACTCTTCATAAAACAATTCCCCTTATTCCTTCCTAGAGCTGCTGTCTGTAAGATCCGCAGAATTTAATTAATTAAATAATTAGCTAATTAATAAATGCGGGTAGGTAGTGTATTTATGACATTAAATTCTGATAGGAATGATGTGGAAAAGTACTAGTTCAAATGGTTGAGAGTACTTTGATTGTGTGAAAGGACTTGGGTTTGAGTCTTATGTGTGCCAAATTGTGTGTTATTTTATTATTATTATTTTAGTAATATGTTGGAGCATGTTTCGTATGATATAATACTTGAATTGTGTGTGTTAGCAAGAAACGTGAGTTGGCCTAATGGTTTGGTATTGATTTGGCTTTCGCATGGTGTGGGTTCGAACCTTGGTGGACTTAAATTTAACTTTCTTTTTGTTAATAAATGGGGTGGCTTGAATATGAAAGGGTGGAAAAGACCTTAGCAAAAGGGGCAGGGGGCTGAAAAACCATCAAGTAATGGGCCTTGAATAGAAATAAAAACCAGTTTTCGTTTTTTTTATTTAACCACATTAAAGCTTCATATAAAAGGTCAACTTGGGGTGAAATTGAGGGTTTTAGGCAAGTTGGAATTTTTCCCAGAAAAGAGAGCACGAGTTATAGTGATTTGGCAGGTTGAGGGAGGTTTTGAGACTGAATTGAGGGATAGGCAAAGAAGGGTGGTCATTGGTGTTTTTGGAAGCTTTCAAGTAATCCACTACTAAGCCAAATGATCCAAGTTAGGGGAGATGCACCGAATTTTAGTATTGTTGTTTTATGTGTATGATTTGATGAGTGTTTGCCATGAAGAATTCGTGCTAATATATGGTCTGAATTAGGGATTTGAGTGCTTTGATATTGATGATCGAAATATTTACCAAATTGCATGAATATTGGGGGTTTCCGCACTTACATGTTATTTATGGTTCAAACGTGGATTTTGGGAACTACTTGGGGTCTGAATTGGTGTTCACATGTTGGTGCAATGTTTTCAATTGTTTGGTATGGATTAGAGCATGGTTTGGACCTTGTCACAGTGTTTACGTGCGTAAATCTATGTAGAACTCTACAATTCTAGCTCAAGCGAGCTAGGCTTGCCTAGGCGAGATTAGCAGAGAAAATGGGGTCTGATGCTGCTTGCACATCTCGCTCGAGCGGAGGGTGTCAGTTTTGGGCGACTGGTTGTCTCACTTAGGCAAGCGTTCCTCGCTTAAGCGAGAACTCGAGAGCTTTAGGTATTTGGTTGCACATCTCGCTCAGGCATGAAACCTTAGTTTTTGGGCGAAAGCTTGACTCGCTTAGGCGAGAGCTCCTCGCCTAAGCGAGAAATTGAGGTTTGAGTGGTGGTCTGTTTGTCTCGTCGCCTAGGCGAGGTACGTAGTTCTGGGCGAGAGACGGCCTCGCCCAAGCGAGACCTCGCGGCTGCAACTGTTCTAGGGGCTCGCTCAAGCTAGTGGACCTAGCTTAAGCGAGATAGGCTGGACGGTTTGAACAAAGGCTTTTAGCCTCAATGAGCGAGGGTGCTACGGTGCGTTCAAGGCATGTGTTACTGCTGTATTATTGGGATGAGATGGAATTTGTGAGGCGTGTTCTACAAGGCTTCTAAGATATCTCAATGGTGGATTTTGTTGGTTGTTCCATGGGTTGTAGCCCAGAACGTATCCTTGAGTTGTGGCTTGGGATAGGGGTTAAGCACGTGGCATTCTATGGGTTGTGGCCTAGAATGACTTCCCTTGAGTTGTGGCTCGGGATAGCGGATGAACACGAGGAACTCTTGAGTTGTGGCTCGGGTTGGCAAGTGTTGCCGGTGTGAGTGTGCTGGTTGTGGCCAGTACGGATGGGTCCAGATGGATTGCCCTCCTCAGTGATTTGAGAACGAGTTTGGTAGTCCTGGGATGTTACGGACTATGTTCGTATTTAGGAACTTCACCTGACGTTACGGTGTGTGATTCATAGCATGGTTCCTGCACGTACTCTATCGGTTATAGCCGATAGGTGTGGCAGAAAGGCGTTTTGAGATACTCATTAGAAAATGTAGAACACTGTTAGCATGGTTGTGGCCATGTGGAAGAGCTGGAAAGAGTCTCCTTGATGTGTACTAATATTATATGGTTGTGGCCATGTGGAAGGAAGGGAACGAGTCTCCCTTGATGTACATTGATATTACATGGTTGTGGCCATGAGATAGAGAAGGACGAGGTTCCTTGGTAGTTAAATGATATATTCATGGTTGTGGCCATGCGGGATCAAAGATGGGATTTTGTTTTGATGTATTTTATTATATATGTATGATTGGTGTATATTTATGTGTTGTCTTTTTAGCTCACCCTATCTGCTTGTGTTTAGCGATGATCGTGTACGCGGTACACGTGAGCAGATGATATTGCAGGAGGAGTTGGTGAGGCTTAGGCTCGGAGCGTGGGCTAGAGTGGGAGTTTTGATTATTTGTATTTTGAATAATAATTTGTAAACACTATGGATATTTATTATACTTTGCTTTTATAAATTATGGAATATTGGACTTTTCGTAGTTTAATAAAGTTGTAAATTTCTCGCGTTTTGGAAAATGAGGTTTTGTTAATTGCGACTTAATTACTTTTCTTTAATTTATTATTTAAATCTGTAATATCCGATCGGGATGTTACATTGTCGCTCCTCTGCTAGGGTTCTGTACTACCTTGGACAAGCAAGCTCAATCTCATTTTCCTGCTCCGCGTAAGTTATGCTCCAACTCATGCTTTTCCCCACTAGGCACATTTTCGTATTTACAGTAGGGTTTCGTAGTAAACTCATTTTTCTAAATCTCTTCCGTTGTCTTGTTTAGTTCGCAATTCCATTCTTAGAGTTGTCGTGCTCCGCTAGTTAAAGTCGAGACATTTTCTAGCTATTTCCAGGTAAGCGAAGCTAGGGATCTTTTGTTTAAATTCGATTCTTGCTTATTTGCCACTATTTTCATGATTGTATGGTTGTTGTGCTACTGTAAAATGATGAATGGATGCGTATTGTTGTTTAGGGTATGATTGTATGGCTGTTGCAGGAAGAACAATTATGAGACCTGACGTTCTCGCCCAAGCGACCCAGTCTCGCCTAAGCGAGACTTGCAGAAACAAGTCCGAGCCTAGGCGACCTAGTCTCGTGCTAGAGCTCTCGCTCAGGCGGAGAGCTCTCGTTTTGAGCGAGGCACCATCTCGCGAAAGCGAGAGAGGCTCGCCTAAGCGAGGACGCGTGGGGGCTTGAGGCACGTTGTTACATGTGTAGCCTAGGCGAGGAACCTCACCTTTGGGCGATGGGTGTTTTCGATCATGCGAGTAGTGGCTCGCTTAAGCGAGAACTCGTGAGTCTCGCAGGGTCCTCTATTGACAGTCTCGCCTAAGCGAGAACCTGTAGCTTGAGCGAGACTGGCACTAGACTTCACTCCATGACTGTTCCTTCCATGCTTTTGGGTTGTTAATTGTATGTTTGGCTTGGTATACTCTATCTTAAGTATGAAATGTATGAATATGCTTGTGAGACTTGATTGTATAGGCTGAAATGTTGAGTTAACATGAGTTCGGCATGAACTGAGTATGAGATGGTTGGTAATTAAAGTGGCATGGTATTGATATGAAATACAAATTCTATATTCATGGTTTGTTAAGAATGAGTTAGTATGAATTCAACATTGATTATGAATGAGGATAGGTTATAAAGGTTGGCATGAGATTTATGTGCATGATAAATATTTCTTGATTGATTGAGTATGATTGGTCTGTGGTAAGTACGTAATTCCATGAGCCTCTAGGTGAGACCTCATGGTGGTGTTACAGTGGTCAGGACGTAATTCCATTGCCCTGTTAGTGGGAGTTCATGGTGGTGCCTCATCTTTATAATTTGGTAAGGATTCAAGGTAAGGTTGCATCCTGACACTCTAAGGAGTCAGTTAGTCTCACTTAGAGTGGACTGACTCTTGTGGTGAGAGTAGTAGGAGGCCTGAAACTCATTAAGGGCTAATCTTGTGTGGGGGACAATGTAACACTTAGCTCGGTGGTGAGCAGCTCGGGGGTGAGCAGGATAATCCACAACAAGTGCAAGCATCCGCTGAATCTGACTAGATTATATGTATCTGGATGAGTCGAGTCTGAGTCTAGTGTATTGCTTGAGAAGTCATAACATGTTTGGATGATATATACTGCTTGGATTGTGTAATAGCATGTGACTACATGATAAACTGTTTTCTACTCCAGCTTACCCTTTTGTTTGTTGTATAGTCCGTTGTGTGGTTTTTCTCTCTTTGCGATGATCATCAACTTGTTTATGTGAGCAGATGCGAGGAACACCTGTGGTCAATAGGGGTGATGATTCCGCTGCATAGTCCACCTGGACTGGATTCTACTGCTTTGGGCTTTATGTTAGGGCTATGGCCATGTACTAGTCTGTCCTTTAAATTTCTATTTGACTACTGTTGAACTTTATATCTTGTTTAGTTTTGGCATAGTTGTGTGCCTTGAATATTGTAAGAAGTAGTGTTTATGCTCCAAGATCACGCTGTTGTGTTATTCAGTGTGACGTTTCCTTTAATTAGAATTGTTGATTAAATGGGACATTACATTTATGGTATCATAGCAGTTCGTCCTTAAGATGACCTGAGATTATGGGTTTGTTTGCAATGCTTCACTTCTCTCTCTGCAATGGTTCTTCCTTTCTACCACTTCCTTCTTTCTTTGTATTTCATTCTTTCTCTCTTTCACTTTGCCTAAGAAATGTTCCCGTACGTATAAGGGTTTGTCTCATTAATGCATTTACAATAAAAAAATTTAAAATCCTTTACCACGTCAGTATTGTAAAAAACGAGCGAAATATCATTAACATAAATTTAAAGGACAATCGAACTAAACTTAAAAACCGCCTGTAACAAATTATTTAAATATGTAAATTTATTTTAAGAAAATCTTGTGTACCACACCTAGCCGGTTCCGCTAGCATACCAACACAACCAACACATATCACCCTTGACCGACAACTCCCATCGGACAAGGCTGGGGGACTAGTGTACCACACCTAGCTTGACTCGACCAAATAAGTAAACAATACATGTACCAAGGCGGCCAAGTATTCAGCCTAGGCCGAGTCAGCCTAACTTATATCGGTTCTAACCTACACACATCGTCAAGGTAGGTAGCCAGTCTAGGCCGGCTACTCCAGCAAACCCGGTAAGATTAAAGCCCAGGCCGACAACTCCAATAAACTTAGTAAAATAGAAGCCCCTGCGTTCAATAGGTCTTAAGGGCCTGGGTTTGGGCCCAGGCCCACTCATAGCCCAAGCTAGATCCCAAGTCAAGGCCAGGCCCATGAGATAATCAGACATCATTAATGCTCTATAAATACGCGTTCATTAATCACTTATTTGACTCTCTGAGAGCTTTGACTTACTTGAGCTTCGGAGACTCTTCTGCAAGTAACCCCTCCTGGGTTCAAGCTGACATGTATCAACCGGAGAGAGGCCAACTGAAGAGATAGCAGACTACATGATAAGGTGACAGTTGTGCCTAACTCATCTTATTTGTTATCTGCAAGAACATCTTGGTTGATCCAAAATATTTTCTCCTAATTGTAAATACTATAATACATAAAATAAAGGATGCAAACTTTATTTTCAAATCTCAATTATTTAAGATAAGATTTTGCTCTGCAACTCTTGCAGTCTCCGTAAAATCCCTATCTTGCTTTTATGGTCCGTACAGTAAAATTTTTTTGAACCAAAAAAAAAGAGGAAATATTGTATACTCAACTTTGTGCTGGTCCCTGTTTCTGTAGTAGAACGTCTTTAAATATATGTTTCCAATAATGGTAGTTCACTCAAACTGAAGATAAGCCTTAAAAAGAGAGCCTCCCAAAAAATGAAGTTTACGACCTTTTTCTCTCTGTTTCTACTTTGTGCCTTCACCTGGAACCTCCCTTCAGCCAGCGCTGATGTGGTAGACACTGACGGTAATCCTCTTGAAAATAGTGGCACATACTTTGTGAGGCCAGTTATAATAACTGGAAACGGGGGTGGGGTAGAATTTGCAGCAACCGGAAACGAAACTTGCCCTTTATCTGTTATCCAAGTTTCGAGTCCTTTCGCTAACGGCATACCGATACTAATTTTAAGCCCAGAGGAAAAGCTTTATATAGAAGAAGGTTCTCTTGTTGACATTGGGTTCTCTTTTGTACCCCTGTGTTCTCCCTATCCATCTAAGTGGACTGCTGTGAAGGGTTTGGGAGATAAGCTCTCTATTAAACTTAATGGGTACGACAACATAGTAGCCGGTAAGTTTACAATTAAGGGACGTCCGCCCATCATCGGGGGCTACCGCATCTTGTTCTGTCCTGATGACGAGAGTTCATGTGGATATGTTGGGATTCAGTTTGATGATAAAAGAAACAGGCATTTGGTGGTGACTCAGAGTCAGGAGAGTGCCTTGTGGATTCGGTTTCAGAGAACTGCACCCGCATTACCTGCAACTGCAACTGCATCTGCGTGAACTACCACTACCCCTGAAAGGTCATGTGTAGTTTCTCATAGTGAGAGACAACATTGTTGTAATAATTGCATGACTAAATAACATAATTGGAGTTGATGTTTTCCGCACAGAGTACTATGTTTATGAAGCTTTATTTTAATTTAGTTATAGGGTTTTTTTTTTATACTTTTTTTCCTAATTATATATATGTTATTTAAAAATAAAGTTAGAAAATAAACTTCCATCTTGAAGAATTTAGTCGACTAAATTATAAGATATAAAAAATATATAAAAGTACATTAATAAACGTTATAAGGAATTTTTTTATTATTTTATTATAAAAATCTCGAGGTATAAATAGTGTTTGGAACATGAACTTTTGTATAAGTGATAAAATCCGAGTTTTGGTTCGAATGCTCTTGATGGTGAAATTGAATCTCACGTTGTCCATTAGAGAAAGAATCATGGGCAAAATATTTTTCGACGCTCAACAGTATTATGAGAAGTAGTTAGTATGAATTCTCATTGATCCTATTCCCCAAAGAAATGCCATGTGTATTTACAATATTTCAGACTTTTTACATCATAGTATATGTCTCAGTTTTTGAACAATCGATACATATTGTTCTTGCAGAGAACAAATAAGATACATTAGGCACAAGTGTCACCTTATCCATGTAGTCCGCTATCTTCTCAGTTGGCCTCTTTCCGGTTGGCCTACTAAGTCAGCGAAGGCTCTTAGAAAGTCAAATCAGGTGATTAATGAAGTAATGAATGCGTACCTTTAATTTGTGGGGTCCAAGTGTATTTATAGATTATTAATTGTGTTTGACCATTCCATGGGCTGGGCCCTGGTTTGGGCTATAGGTGGGTCTGGGTATTTTGCCCAGGCCCATAGTCCTGACTATCGTGGGTTTACTGTTTCTTAGGTGTTTTGGCTTCGTCAAGTCTTTTAGAGTGGTCGGTGTAGTCTGATTACTTCTCTAGTTGGTTTATGTCATCATTGTTTGCATGTTGTCCTAGGTTGGCTTTTCCTTTAGCGGCTTTGGTTATGGTTTTAGGCCGGTTAGGCCTAGGTCGGCCTGAGCTGGCTACCTGAATTGTTTCCGGTATAGATGTGGTGATTGTTTATTATTATTATTTGGTTGAGTTGGCTAGGTGTGGTACACATATAAACATGCAATGACATTTTTGTAATTAAACTCAACTTTTATGCCTCAGTTGTGATTTTAACCGAGACATATAGTTTAAAATTTTTTAACAATTCTCGTTGTTTCAAATTCAAAAAGTATTACATACTTTTATGTCTGGAGTACTACTCAACTAAGGCTTAATAACTTTTCTGCTTCGGTTACTTTTCACCCGATATAGTAAAGTTGTAGCATTTTAAATTTTTTATTATTTCACTGACGGGATATGCCTCGGTTCTGTTATAATCGAGGCAGTAAAGATCTTATGCTTCGGTCTTGTTGCCAACCGAGGCATATAAGCTTCCTAGTAATAAAAAAATTAAATTTTAACAAGGCAATATGCATATGTTTCGATTTAACTGACGCAGTAGCTCTTCGTAAGGTTAAAAATCCCAAAATCTTTTCACTGCAGCAACAACGTTCTTCGAGCATCTTCTTCTTCTTCTTCGAGCAACCAGCACCAACATTCCAATGTTCCACTGCGCGCCAACGTTTGTTCTGCCTGCACCGTCGAGGAGGTTGTTTCGGCACCATTGCATCTTTTTCTTCTTCGAGCAACCAGCACCAATGTTCCATTGCACGCTAGCCGTTCGTTTCGCCTGCACCGCCACTACATTGCCACTGCACCATCGAGGAGGTTGTTCTGGCGCCGCTGCATCTTCTTCTTCTTCAAGCAATCAACACCAACGTTCCACTGCGCACCAACCATTTGTTTCGCCTGCATTACCGCTGCACCGTCGAGGAGATTATTCCGATGTTGCTACCATTGCCTCCGTTCAATCCCTCTCCTTTGTATGGTTTATTTTTACATTTTGGGTCTTTTTTGGATTCGCCTTGATTTAGTTTTCTACATTGTTTGTATGTTCTTAGATTTTCAATCTTAAATTTGAGATTATGAAGATATATGGTAGAAATTGGGTTTGTGGTTTGATGGAGATTGAGTTTGTAAATACTTTTTGGCTTGTGCACGAGAAAATCGTTTCTATGAAGCCAGAACCAAGTGTCCTGATCTTTTTGCATTAGTCCCACTTCCCGTCGAGCCCGAAATAGTGGTGCCAAGTTTTTGCTCCATGCTATTTAGAACCCCAAAACCAATTCCTATTGGATTCTTCTCTAGATTCTTTTGTTATTTTATTAAGTTTTTATTACTATCCTATCTCTCTTAGTAATTTTTTTGACCGTAGAGAGTAATTTTTTTTGGACTAAATAAACACTTATTATATCTCATCTCACCCTTTTTCTAATTTTACATTTTCTTCTTACATCTACGTTAACCAATTGCCTCATGCATGTATGAAAACTAAAAACTATAATATCAAGAAATAAATTACTATTATGTGATAGTAATAAAAATAGGATTGATGATGATGAACTTTGCTTGCTTTTCGAATTTACATAACTTAGTTTGGATCTTAGGAGTTAGTATGCATCAATTTCATCGAACTTTATTTTAAACTTTTGACAGTGTTCACGTACTATTATCCCTGTTGTCAGATTGTGGGTATGGTTGATTCTTCTCTGTTGCTACTCACGTTTCACGCTCCTAGGTTCTTAATTTTAGTATGAGCTTATAATTGTTTAGTATATTCTTTATTTTTTGTATATTAGATAAATTAATTTAATTATATGATAAAATAAATCTATGTTGTTGTATGTTTATTTATTTATATTTTTTTAAAGAATATGTATTTTTTTCAAAGGAGACAGTACTAATAATTTAAATGTATTCAATCTTGAATTGTCCGGTTGGACAGTTTAAAAGGATTAATCACTTTTTAGTAGTTTATTGGAGTATATATATATATATATATATATATATATATATATATATATATATATATATATATATATATATATATATATATTTTAATATACATATCTTAATATTCATTAATATTTGTCATATGATTTTTTGTATTGATCTTCGGGTGCATATTTGATTGTGGTTGATAATCACTTTCATTTCGTGTAACCTGAAGACCAATGCGAAATGCTAGAAAAATTTCGTGAAATTTTATGTGTTTTAAAATTAATATGTACCAATAAACTAGAAGAAGTGAATCTTCTTGAATGGGATACAAAAGTGAGGTGATCATTCATTTAAAGATTACTGAAATTGTTCACACATTTTCAGTATATAAACGTATAGACCGAGAGTGGATTTACTCACCACGCATCATTGATGAGTATGAGAAAGAAGTAGAAGAATTTATACAATTTGCGCAATGTAATAAAGGTAGAAATGATGATGAAGTGAAGTTTAGATGTCCTTGTGTGAACTGTTTGAACGTGAGAAAATTGAATGCAACCGAAATTAGGGAATATCTTATCTGTGATGCTTTCCTTCCAAGTTATACTATATGGACATGGCACGACAAATTAATAGACTTTCCAACTATTTCCCAAACTGAAAATGTTGTGGATTCCACTATGGAAGATCGACGTGAAGAAGACAAATTAGAGGACATGATTCGTGATGTTAGCGTTGAAGCTTTTGCCTAAGCGCATGTGTATGAGACAATGTCTACTGATTCAGAGACTCTATTGTATGTTGGTTTAACTAAATTCATAAGGTTGTCAGCAATGTTAAGACTAATAAATTTGAAGGCGACCAATGGGTGGACCGATAAGGGTTTCATGGAATTGTTGATGCTATTGAATGAAATGTTTCCAGATGGAAATACATTACCCACTCGTAACTATGATGCCAAAAAAGTTCTTTGTCTGATGGGTATGGAGTATAAAAGGATACATGCATGTCCTAATGATTGCATACTCTATAGGAAAGAATTTGAAGGATTGAAAAAGTGTCTGAAGAATGGCTTATCACGGTACAAGGAGAAAATCAACAATGAAGATAAAGGTGGGTTAGAAAAGGATGGACCCGCTTTGAAAGTAGTCTGGTACCTTCCAATTGTACCTAGACTTAAGCGTTTGTTTGCGAATCCAAAAGATGCTAAAAACTTTCGATGACATGCAAATGAGAGAAGATGTGACGACCTGCTTCGTCTTCTAGCTAATTCAATGCATTGGAAAAATATTGATCATGAGTTACCCCAGTTTGGTGAAGAATGTAGAAATATTCGTTTTCATTTAGCTACTGATGGAATGAATCCATTTAGTAATTTAAGTACCAACCACAGTTGTTGGCCCATTATATAATTTATTTACAACTTGTCTCCTAAACTTTGCATGAAGAGAAAATACATGATGTTGTCTATGATGATATCTGGTCCAAGACAACCTGGAAATGACATAGATGTTTATCTCAGTCCACTAGTTGAAAACTTGAAGATGTTGTGGGCAGATGGGGTTGAAACATTTGATGCTTGTGCTTTTGAGACTTTCATGATGCGTGCAATGTTATTTTGCACCATTAATGAGTTTCCAGCTTACGGTAATTTGTTAGGGTACAATGTCAAGGGTCATAAAGCATGTCCTATATGTGAAGAAAACACTATTGCTCATCAATTGAAATACAGAAGGAAGACAATATATATGCACCATCGGAGATTTTTGCAATCAAATCATCCTTATCGAAGGTTAAAAAAAGCATTTAATGGACATCAAAAGAATAATGATGCACCAATTCTATTGAATGACTTTCAAATTCATGAAAAAGTTAATAAAATACATCATGTATTTGGAAAAACCCCTAAGAAATCATTTGCAATGAGCCCTTGGAAGAAAAAATCAATATTTTTTTATCTTCCATATTGGTCAAAGTTAGAGGTTAGACATTGTATAAATGTAATGCATGTGGAGAAGAATGTGTGCACCAGTGCAAGAAAGGGTTTTTGCCGCGATTATTTTGGTCATTTGGCCTCGGTTTAAGACCCGAGGCATATCTAGCCGAGGTAAAAAAGTTCAACTTTCTGCCTCGGTTCTTACCCGAGGCATATCTCATAATTACTGCCTCGGTTCTGATACCAACCGAGGCATAAAATACGTTAAAAATTCAAAAAAAAATTCAAAAATGGCTAAAACCTGCAAGAACACAAGCAAGCAAAATATGTGAGCCCCACTGGAAAACGCCTCCATCACCATTCGCGAATCTCCTTGTGTTTCAACCACCATCAATGGAAACCACTTGCAAGTGCAACGTCTCATTGACCCAGAACGCAACTCCGCTAGTTCGCAAAACCTCAACACTTCATTTTCGTCCAAAATCTCGTGCCAACAACCATTCAATCAACCACTATGTGAAGTTCACCTGCACCAAAACGTGAGGAAATGCAGCAAGACGAACCCCAACTCTACAGGAAAAACACCCAAGAAAATGGATTCAAATCGAAAAATGGAAACGCAAAAAATACCCCAATGTGCGGACGAAGGTGGTGCAATTGTTGTTCTCGTCGGAGGAGGCGCAACGCCGACAGCAGGTGGAGAAGGCAGGCATGGCGGCGGATCTGCGATGGTGGGTCGCGGGACTGAACAATAAAGATGCATCTATAGTGGTGGCGAAACGACATGGAGGCACAGGCAGCGCTATGCATCTACAGTGCAATGGATTTGGGTTTTTAAAACCTAACTGGCCTTACTGACTCGATTGATTCGAAACCAAGGCATAAACACGCATAGGCCTCGATTTAGTGAATAATCGAGGCATATACTCACGCAAAAAAAAAACAGCCACGTGGAGAAATTCTGGCACTAATAGGCCTCGGGTGAAACAGCCCGTTGCAGTAAACCATTATATGCCTCGGTTCAGTGGGACCCGAGGCATAAAACTACCCAATTATTTTCGAATTTAAAAAATAAATGGGAAAATGTGAGTTTCTGGCAGCGTTACTACCTCGGTTGAATTTATAACTGAGGCATAAACATTCATAGGCATCAGTTGTTTGGTTAACCATGGCATAAAAGTTGTTCGAAATCATAAAAATGCCACCACGTCCTTATCTACCTCGTTTGCGTGAGAATTGAGGCATATAGGGCGCTGTCTAAACATGAAACTGCACTGGTGGTGATAGCTTGATTGGTACACTACTTAACATTCAAGGAAAGACAAAAGATGGAGTAAATGCTCGGTTGGATTTGCTTGAAATGAATATCCGCAAAGACTTGACACCAATGGAGGTTGGTAGGCATACTTATTTGCCTCCCGCATGTTATACTATGTCTAGAAAAGAAAATATAAGTTTTTGCCTTTGGCTAAATAGTGTCAAGGTACCACAAGGATACTCTTCAAATATTAAGAGTTTAGTGTCAATGCAGGATTTTAAGCTTGTTGGCCTGAAGTCTCACGATTGTCACGTCTTAATCCAACAATTGTTATCAGTGGCTATTCATGGAAGTTTACCCAAAATTGTTCGATCCCTCGGTATGGATCCCCAAACTCATCTTATAGTACTCTGGATTTTAAGTTTACATGTTATTTATGTTCACAATCAAATTGTTTTTTCCATGTAATAATAGTTGCATGAAATGGAAAGTCCTAAACCTATGAAGATTCCAATATCTTTGGACGATCCTCTTGGTGCATTCCACTAGCTTGCTGACATCATAAGTGATAAGCCGATGACAATTCCATGGGATTTTGATGTATTTGGGATAGATAATGACATCCCAATGTACCTGTATAAGCAAGATGTCTTAGAGCTTGTCGGAGACAGAAGAACTAAATATTAAACCTTATTCAGTTATGGATGATGTAAGCATCTAAACTATTCATGATGTTTAATTAATTTATCTAGTAACTTATATTAAATAAATATTTTTGTTCAGGTATATGTTTGGTGTTAGTAACAATATGGGGTTGAGTGATGTATATGGGTTCATAGACCCTCAAATCACTCATGCAGACAATAAATTTGATGACATTCAAGCATACATTACCCAATGCTTTGGACGAGGGAATGAAATATATTTTGTCTCTTATATTGTTGGGTAAGTGTACTTTGTTGACTTCTAATTATAATCTGTCATTTTAAGGTAAAACAATGAATTTTGTTTTGATTGCAGGCATCATTGACAACTACTTATGATTTCCACGAAGGACAACATTGTTGTGTGGCTTTGTTCCTTGCACAGGCCTCCCCCTAACCATCTTAAACAAGTTATAGATAGGTAAGAACCTACTTTTTATGAAATTTCTTTCTTATATAATTGTATCTTGACACCTTAATTTTTCCATAGTTCAATTGTTGGACATAACATGTTGTTAGGGAAATCAACTGTTATGACAAAAAGGCTAGCATGGTTGGGCCTCCAAGTTTGCTATTTTGGTCTATCGTATTATAATTATTCAATTTCTTTTCTTTCTCAATTACTTATAATTGTGCATTCATTGTAGTGTAATTTACAAACCAACTCATATGAGTGTGGTTACTATGTAATGCATTGGATATCAACCGTTGTATGTGCTCGTATCACAAGTGGTTGGGAAGCGGTAATAGTTTCATTATATCAAATAGTTATCTATAATTTTGTCTTAGTTTATATACTAATTTAAATTATTTTCTTGTGTGCAGAGATTCAGTACCACTACATCAATCCCCTCTAAGTCCATCAAATATTTAAGGATAGCTTGTGCAAAGTACATTATACAAATGTACAATAATACTTAGTATATTTGTTTATGGTAACATATGAGATTGTAATGAATGATACAATAATATGATTAGTATTTAAGTATTTTGCCACATTTTCTATTTGAACAATATTTGGCTTTTGTTTTTAGTTGGTTTTGGTTTTCTGGTTGAAAATTTGCAAGATAAATGTGGTGGTTATGAATGAAATAGGACCAGAATTAAAAAAAAAAAACAACAATGTTATGCATCAATTATGACCAAAACCGAGGCAGAAGGTTATAACAATTTTTTTTCTAATAGCTAAATGCCTTGGTTGGACTAGAACTAAGGCAGTAAGTCTAACTTTTTGCCTCGGTTAGATGAGACCCGAGGTAGAAACTATATTTAATTTTCTTTTTTTTTTTAATTTCTGATACACCGTTAGGCCTCGGTTAGACAGAAATTGAGGCAGTAACTATTTAATATGCCTCAGGTTAATAATTGAGGCATAAAGAAGTACCTTTTTACCTCGGCAGTATATGCCTTGGGTGCGCACCAGAGCCAAAAGTTGAAAATAACTGTTATCGTTTTCCTTCTCTGCGCTGGTATAGGGTTTATGAATCCTATGAAATTTGTTATAAAAGATAATAAAAATTTGCCATATTTATGATAAATTTGTTTAATTTAAAAGACTTTCTCAGCCAAGAAGGGAGGTGGGGGTTGAATTGATTGTAACTAGAAAATATGTTCAATTCAAATTTATAAAAAGAATTTAAGATTGACCAACAAATCAACATGCAATCATTGCTAGAACACACATTTTCAATTGATTGAAAATATAAATACCAAATTGATTTTAACTAGAACAAGTAGAATTACAACTCCATATTACATCCATTCATCATGATACCATAAGAAGATTGTTCATAACAAATTTCTTGACACTTTTTATTAAAGAATAAATAAGGAGAGGAAGATTAGACAAGTGCACACAAAAATTTTGTAGTGGTTCACTCAAAATTGAGCTACATCTAGTTTGTCAAGGTAACCTTAGCCTGACACACCGCTATATCAAAAGTTTTACAAAATCTACAAAATTACATTGTTGAAAACTTGAAACTACACAAAGAACCTTGAATCCCACAAGAATCTCAACAAAGCACATTAAGACTCCCATTTGCAGACTTGGAATCATATCAGGCAACACACAAATACTTAAGAAAGGCCAAGCCTTGGTGATGACTCTCCCTAGCCAACCAAACCTCTTTCTCCAAATCTCTTACACTAAGTAAAATGCTCCAAGATTGCAAAGAACGAACACTTCACGAATAACTGTAGATCTGTATAGTTCAAAGAGAGAGAATTTTCCATAGTATTCAAATTTGATTTCATGCTCAAAATGATAATTGTTAATGATCTCTCTAAAAAACCAGACTTTATAGTCTATTTGTTAACATATTCAATAGGTTTATTTATCTGTTCAGTTTATTGATTCCACTTGAGTTAAGTGAAATCAGTTGATTGAATGATAAGTCAACTAATTGAAATAGTAGCTAGCCAATTAACCTATTAAAAACTCATTTAATAAACTAAAAGATTGCAAGCAGACACAAGACACCTACATTGTGTCAAATTGTCTTCATGATAAGCTCCACTCTTCAAGCTTTAAGATCTTCATGTAATAGTCAGATTAAGCATACATCAAGCTTGATCAACAGACCATTTCTTCAAGTCTTCATCAACTTTCATATCCTCATCAAGTCACTATACAATATCTTCATCAAATCTCTATGTACGAAAGTCATTTGTGCTAACAAAATTAACATGATAATAGCCGTAATATATTATATAAAATATTATTTAACAATATTAACCATGTATTTTGTTGATATGTGGTATAAAAAGGATATTTATAATGTAATTAAACTACCGAGATTTGATCATATATTCTTTTAATATAGAGTAATTACACCAACAAGTAAAATTGAAACCATGTGAACAACTTAATCCAATTTATTTTTAATAGAACTAATTAAAATAAAATTAACCATGTCATCATTTATGGTTGTTCATGCATGTTACCCTAAAACTTACATATAAGTGTTCAAAAATTGTAACCTCGTTTGGTACATAATGAATTTATGTTTGATACATAGTTCTTGAAAAAAATTTAGTTATTTTTATTAAAATTGAAATCATGTGATCTAGCAACACATTCTTAACATCATTAACAATAAAATTTGGAAGCTAACCCCAATTCACAACCAACAAATCCTTCAAAACATTGTAAACTTCAAACTCTTTAATATTGGGCAAGTGGAATCATCTTCACTGTAGAATTGCAGGATCCCTAAACCCATCGACAAAGGAGACCTACATTTTGTGTATTTTTTTCCAAGTAAAACCAATTCAGCATACAACATCCAATCTCAAACAGAACACATATTCTATTTCGATAAAGTTCTCAACAAATACTTCCAGAAGAATAAATAAAATAAGAAGACAAATTAAACTCATGTTGTTTAAGTTTAAGTTTTTCCATTTGACTTGAGTGCTCATTCTTGAGAGTTAAGTTTTAAACCACAAATAGTAGATTGTGTCTATTGAACAAAGCATTAAGTGGTTGGAAACCATATTATTTAGTTCTTCTTATTAGTTTAAACTGTAATGAATTCATTCCAATCAACTTTCCAATTCAAAATAAAAGTGTAAATCAACTACTGATGTCATTTATGAATTATTTTAATTTGAACAGAAATTAAAATCTTACTTCAATTCTTTCTTTATACTCTAATTTCACACTCAGCAAGCTTCAAACATAAAGAAAAGTGAAAGCATAAATACAATAATTTTAATTCAATCCTTAATCTTATCTATATTTTTTTATATTTTAACTAACTAAAACATTTTGTTATTACAGCTTAAATAAAACTATTAAGTGTAGATTTCAACAAAAATACAAGAATAAGTCCTTCAAAATTGAAGATAAAATTGCAATTGTTAGTTTTCTGGCAAGCGTACCAAAAATCAACTATAATATAATAATTTTTAAGTAAAAGTATCGATCCCACGATGAACAAATTCAATTAAAATAAATAATTATCTCAATCAACATATATACAAAAATATTCATTTGATTTTTCATTGATTGTTATACTAAGTTCGCATAAAAGTAATACAGTAAAAGCAAAAAGTTTAGAAAAAGTTTAGTAAAAGAAACTGGAATTGAATTTTATTTATCTCACTTGTCTGTAATCTAGATAAATATGAATATACAACATCTAAATTTACCAATATTGATGCAACACCCAAGCATCATTTATACTGATTCCTCACGTATAAAATTTATAAGATTAGTCCTCACAATATTCACTAGTGCGGGAAGGGCTTTTGGCAGCGGTTATTTTTGTCATTTTGCCCCGGTTCTAAAACCGAGGCATATTAGGACGAGGCCAAAAAGGTTAGCTTTTTGCCTTGGGTCTCAACCGAAGCAGAAGCTCCATATTCTGCCTCGGTTTTGCTGAGAACCGAGGCCATATGTGCTTCTCTACCTATCTTCTCCACCAGAAACCCTAGGTAGTCACCATGGTTACACCACAACTCCGTCAACCACCGCCAGATCTGAAACTCAAAACGAAAGATCCGTAGCCACTGTAGTCGTCTCCTTCATCGTAAGAGCAATTTTTGAATCGTGCAACCACCATGGAACCTCCATGTTCTTCATACACAAAAATGTGAACATCACACTTGCATAAATGCAAACAAAAATCAACCATCTGCAGCAAATCATAAACCCTAAATCACGTCTCCTCCTCCAAATCGCGAAACCACCTCCTTCGCAATGACAAGTTTCTTCATGCTGCCGCCACCTACACGTCTCGCCACCATCAACGACAAATCTCCATCCACGCACAACACCAATCTACCACGCACCTGTAACACAACGAACTGATGCCCATTTCGCGAGCCCCAAATCGCACTTCGCCAAACCAGAACACGAATGAGCCAAACGTCTTGTAGTTGTGAGTGGTCGGAGTGCAACAACAATAGTGGAGGTGGGTGGCTGAGAGAGAGAACGCGCACGCGAGGAAGAAGAGGAAAAAAAGTGATTCGCGATTTTTGAACCCTAATGAACCTTTTGGCCTCGGTTCAATTTTTAACCGAGGCAGAAAACTAGTTTTTGGAAGCGGTTCAATTCCACCCGAGGCAGACAATACTTTTTGGCCTCGGTTCAATTTTAACCGAGGCAAAAAATAGTTTTTGGCAGCGGTTCAATTCTAACTGAGGCCAAATGTCACTACTATAATGGCATTTTTGAAATATTAGCCAACTTTTAGGCTTCAAGTCTTCAAAACCGAGGCATATTAGACCTTTTGGCACCGGTTTTCTAATGAACCGAGGCATAAAAGTTGAAAAAAATTGCAAAATTGTCACCGCACCATTTTATGCTTCGGTTAAGCGACAACCGAGGCCTATAACGCGAGTTAAAAGGCCAAAACTGCGGTAGTGATTGATTCCTCACATATTCAACAAATTAATCCAACATTATGATCAAGTGTTATAAACAAATAACACATTGAAATCTATTCCTAGCATCACAATACATCAAGTATCATTGCTCAGATCAAATTTTCAGAAATACTTTCTAGTCAAATCTAAAAATCACAACCAAGAATCTATTGATCAGATAGAATCATCAGATAGAATCAAGCATTAAGAACAGAACAATAATACCATTATTGGGTAGAAACATAAATGCTATATAAAATTATCACTAGATTACATCCAAGTTTGACTCGATTACATTCAATCCCAAAAGAAGAGTTAGCTACTCATGATAGCCATTTTAAGAGCTAAGAAGAAATCCCCATAAACTATGGATCATGTGTTGTTCGTCCAAGATGAGTTTTTCCAGTTTTCATTCCAACCTCCTTTCCTTCTGAACTTGAGGAATATATATATACTACACGAGCTCTCGCTTAAGCTAGCTGAGTCTCACTTGGGCGAGATGTACTTCATGCTAAAGAAAGGTATTCTCGCTTAAGCGAAAATAGTCTCCTTTAAGCAAGAATGATGCACACTTCACTGTTTTGTGCTCGAACTCTCGCTTGGGCAGGCGTGCTTCTTGCTTAGGCAAGAATGGCAACAAATGTCTTGCTTGGGCGAGACTACTTTGGTTTGAGCGAGATTGTTCTGGCTTGAACGAGATTACTTTGATTAAAACACGGGTCAAGTTTTTGAAATGGATATTGTTCCTGCAGAGAACAAATAAGAGATGTCAGACACAAATATCACCTTACCTCAATCCACAATCTCTCTAGTAGGCTTTCCCCCGGCTTGCGTATGTTATCTGCTGGTATCTCGGCTTGGACCGGCCTGGACCCAAGAGGGGTTACCTACGGAGAAGACTCCGACGCTCAAGTCAGCAAAGGATTCTCAAAAAGTCAAATCTCGTGATTAAGGGATTAATGAATGTGTACCTTTAATTGCTAGGATCCATGCGTATTTATAGATCATTAATTATGTTTGACCACGTCATGGGCTAGGCCATCGTTTGGGGTTCCAGGTGGGCTTGGGCCTGGGCCAGGCCCTTTGGTTTGATCATTGTTGGCTTTAAGGGACTTGCTTGTAGTACCCTAAGTCTGGATTAGTTGACAGGTTCTCGTTTTATCTTCTGACGTAGGTGGCTTGGGCCGCTTACACCTACTTGATTGATTCATTTGATATTTGATATATGTATGCATATTTTGCGGGAATTCATGTAGACGGGTTTTACCGCGTAGTTGTATGGGACCACCTAGGTGCGATACACCAGTCCCCTAGCCTTTGTCGGTGAAGAAAGCGGCAAAGGATGAGAAGTGTGGACGGTTTCTGTGAGGCTGCCTAGGTGCGGTACACGAGTCCTCCAGCCTTTGTGTGTGATGAACAATGTTAAGGCTAGAAGGGTGGCAAATGTCAGAGGTCTAATCAGAAGGGTTTTGCGCCATCATTTTGAGGTTTGAGACTTTTCGTACACCCCGCACCACCTACCCTCGCTGCCACCCTTCCCACTATCCATATCCCACCTCACAACTTTACCTCCACCTTTCCCACCCTCATCCACCATCCCATTCTGCCTCACTTATTACCACCCCAACCAACCAGGCGTCGCCACCCTTTTACCGATTCCATCACCAACACCCCTCTCCCTGCCTAGTGGGAAACTTTCACGCTGAAATCGACAAAGACGAGCACCTTAAAGTATAAATAACACACGTCGCCCTCTACACATCCCATGATGTCATTTTCTGCAAAGCTTTCCCTCCACCCTTAAAGGCCCTGCCCTCGAGTGGTTCACTACTCTCCCACCATATTCCATTGTTTTCTTTGACACCCTCTACCACATGTTCACTACTCATTTCGCCGGCAGCCTTCCACATCAAATCACAACCCTCTCTCTTCTCGGCGTCAGACAGGAACAAGATGAGACGCTACGGACTTTCATAGACTGTTTCAACAAGGCTGCCGTCCGCACACCCCACCACAACCAAGAGATGATATTGCAATGCATGGCCCTCACTCTCAAACCTGGTCCGTTCGTTAACAACGTCTACCTACACCCACCCGCATCAATGCATGAACTTAAGCTCCGCACCACAGACTACATCCGCATGGAGGAGATGCACACCCTTCATACGAAGTTCTACAATGACTACACACCATCCGCTGCCACCTCTACCAAACCACCCTCACGGCTTGACTCCAGACCCAAAGAATCCAGATAACCACGCTTCACCAAATACGCACCACTAAATGTCCCCAAATCCTGCCTTTTTGATGAAGCTCTCCAAGCTGATCTCATCCCACCACCTCGTAAAACATTCAACCCTCCCAAAGCAGACATGACCAAATACTAACGCTACCACCTATTAAAATGACCATACAACAGACGAATGCAAGGCACTCGAAGACAAAATAGAAGAATTGGTTCATGCTGGCCATTTCCACCGCTTCATCCATAGAGACGACCACCCACATCCATCACGATCCGATCATCGATATCCTTCCCACGATTCTCGTCATGACCACCGCCCCAACCAACCAACTACCTATGACCTGCAACCGACCCGCACTGAGGTTACTCCGTCTGATCCCTCACTCCGCGACACGATTAACACCATCTTTGTCGGCTTCGCTAGTAGCGGGTCCACCTCTTCAACTAGAAAGAAACATATCCGACAACTCTAGTCCATTCACCACATAACCCACTCCCACCACAGACGCCGCATGCCTCCCATTACCTTTATCAACGATTATTTCCACGACGTCGACTACCAGCAGGACGACCCCATGGTCATCACGGTTGAACTCGAGAACTACGCGGTAAAAAAGGTCCTCATCGACCAAGGCAGCTCAGTGGACATCCTATATTGGACAACATGTCAGAAACTCCAGCTTCCCACCACTGTCATGGTCCCCTATGATGAACCTATATACAGCTTCTCCGGTGAGAAGGTCTCTACTCGCGGGTACATCAATCTCCACACCATTTTTCTTGATAACACTCAAAGAAAAACAATCCCTATTCGCTTCCTTGTCATTGACGCGCCTACATCATACAACGTTCTCCTCGGTCGACCATCTCTCAACACTTTAGGCACTATCGTATCTACGCCACACTTAGCCATGAAATTCACCTCTCCATCTGGTGACATCCTTACCATCCATGGCAACCAATGGCTCACACACGAGTGCTACATGGCGAGCCTACGTCCACAACTACCTATCCTCCAAACAAACAACATTGAATGCCCACCTGGCTCCGACGTAGCCTTATCTGGGATGACTTGGACCCCAAAATAGGACGCGAGCACGTCTCGAACTAATCGATGACATTGTTTGTAAGACCCGAGAAAAATTAAATAGTTATTTAAATAATTATTTAATTATGGCGGGTAATAGAAACATTTAAAGCAATTAATGTGTGGGACTATGACGTGGAAAAGTGCTATTCATGTGGTTGAGAGTACTTTGATTGTGTGAGAGGACTTGGGTTCGAGTCCTAGGTATGCTAACTTTTGGATGTTATTTAAAACTATGCATTTTTGCTACATATTGAATGCTTGACGTGATGCTAAATTCCTAAATTTGTAAGAGTGATCATAAATGTGAATTGGTTGAGTTGGTTATGTACTTGACATGTTAATTGATCGATTGCGGGTTCAACCCTTACTAAGAACAAAACTAATTTTCTTTTTTGGCAAATTTTTGGTTGCATGGTATTGAAGGGACGTAGAAACCCTAGCTGTATAGGGAGGCAGTCTAATTGGTTAGAAACCATCCAATAATGGTTCATGAGTGGTCATTAACAAGATACTTAAGGTATTTTCGTTTTTAGCATTAAGCACACTTAATTGGGTAGTGAGTGAGAGAGAAAAGGCTATTTGGAGAGGCAAAGGGTACTGCAATTGCGTGCAAGGGTTGGATACTGAGTTTTAAGAAGGGTAATATTGATTGTAAAGGGGTGGAGAGGCTAGAAAACGTATTGGACGTGCAAGAGGGGGCTAAGAAAGCTTTTGGATTAGGGCTACATCAAGAATTCGTGGTTTAGCAAGGAATTCCAGGCTAGGGGAGTTGTTTTGCGTGTTTTTAGTTGTGAACCCTATTATGTGCGTTGCTTGATTGAAATTGCATTCTTTCTATCCATTTTCGGCACTGTTTAATTGAGAATTCTGGGTTTTTCCAAAAACCGCCTGACGGCACAATCCCTACCGCCAGGCGGCACATCAATGATGAGCGTTGTTCTCGTTTTGGTATGAACCGCCTGGCGACGATGAATTTTTGCCAAGCGGCACGACGCTGTTCGCGGGTTTTCCTTTGATTTGTGATGTTCGCAGAGGTGTGTGGAACTTTTGATTGTGGTTTTGTGTTGATGCTATGTGTTAATAGTACGAAATTGCGAGAATTGGGGTTTGTTGGTTCTTTGGAAATAATTTTTAGAATTAGCATGGTTAGAGTTGGGGTGTTGGAAGTGGGTAGACTCCAAATTGAATTGCTATGCTTCATAGTCGGTATGAAATAGAGAATAAATCGTTAACTGAAACTGGGTCTGTAAACCATGAGTGAATTATTGCTTCGTATTGAAACTAGTATCTGAATTGAGTGCTGGGTGTCTTGAGCATGTTGCGGGTATAATAGCCTAGGGTTTTCTCTGGGTTCTGGTGTACCGCCTGGCGGTATTCAACTTGCCGCCAGGCGATGACGGGGACAGTGGCACAAAATGCTGTGTTTGGTGTTGGTTGGTCGCGAGAAAAGAGGTTGGGAGTGGGATTGGAAAAAAAATTTAGGTTGAGGAAAAAATGGAAGAGACAAGGGTACTGAATGTTCTTGTAGTGGAGACAATAGGAGAATTAAAATATTGAGCTCTACTAAGTATACAATGCGGGAATACTGACTATACAATTAGTGGGGAGGGCTAACTTGTAAGTATGAGGTGTAAAGGTGTAGCATATGAGCTATGAAATGTTGAGAACCTAGATGCCTTGAGATAGGAACGCATGATTGGTAAGGAAAATAAAGGAAAGAAACACAAGTGAAATAGGGGTTAAAGAATGCCAATAGTACATCTTAAGGATGGGTGTGATGTGGATAAACTCGTAACTAGTGCAAGTGTATGAGTCACTTATGTCTTCAATGATTAGTAAGGATATTGATAATCAATTGAACTGTTGTAATCTCATAATTGGACTTGACTTTCGTTAAGCGAAGGTGCATCGATAGCTTAGACTGTTTGGGGTATAAGTCTAATAGTATAGAGTGCTCAAACCAGCAGATTTTCGCTACTGACATAACGCCTAGCGGTTAGAGTAGGAGTGTCGGGCGATGGGAATAGCAGGGAGGATATCTGCATCGCGTGGCGCCTGGCGGCCAAGGTGTGGTCCGCCAGACGGTGTTTGAAATACAGGGGCACTAGAAGAGCGCTGGCGCCTGGCGACGGGCATGTACCGCCAGGCGGTCTGGGCCTATATCGCCTAGCGGTGCTGGGTGTTGCGCCAGGCGATTGTGCTGCAGGTTATGGCTTGTGTGTGTTGCTTTTAATTGACAATGATGCTATGCTTGGATCGGGTGATGTTGTGCCATGAGCGGGTTGGTTCATGGTTGGTGGTTAACATGTGATGATATGAGCGGGGAGGTTCATATCTAGTTACTCTCACGTGGGGATACGAGCGAGGTAGGTTCGTATTTTCCGTGCTCACGCTTGAGTGATGCCACGTGCGGGGAGCTACGGGGCTGGTGGATCACATGTGTTGGACTACGGGCAGGCAGGTCCGTAGAGCAGGACTACGAGCGGGGAGGTTCGTAGAGCAGGACTACGAGCGGGGAGGTTCGTAGAGGCAGGACCACGAGCGGGCAGGTTCGTATGAGCATCATATTCCCGAGTCCAAGGCTAACCAGTTGTGTGATTTGAAGGCTATAAAGCGTTGGGGTTAAGGTCTTGGCCAAGAACTATGTAGAATGACTAAGATGGGTATATAATTTACCTTGCATATTGCATATCTGTTATTTTATTTTTCTCAGCTCACCCTTTCTGTTTGTGTATGGCGATGATCGTGTGATTCGTTACACGGGAGCAAATGTTGATACAGGTGGTGCTGAGGATGTCCAGGCGATGGAGTGAGGGCTAGCTTTGGGATTAGAGCTAGGATTTTTTTTTCTCACATGTATTTTTATGCTTCTGTTTATGAACACGAAGTTTGAGAACTTGTAACACTTTATTGTTTAAGTTATGAGTTTGGCGCGCTTTTTTAATAAATTTAAATTTTCCCGCGTTGGGATTATTATTAATACGACTTTGATATAACTTAATTCTTTTATTAATTATTTTTAAGTAATATTCCTTAGGGATGTTACATTGTACCCTTGGAACTCCCTAATGGGCGCACCCTCAAGCTGGGCACTAGTCTCCAACAGGAACAACGCGACATCCTAACACCTACCCTCATCAGCAACACCGACCTCTTTGCATGGTCAACCGCTGACTTGCCCGGTGTCGACCCTCAAGTCGCAGTCCATAAGCTCTCCGCTTATAAGGAAGCCAGGTATGTCTCCCAGAAGAAATGGAAGCTCGGCGAAGAACGTTGACTAGCAGCAAAAGTCGAAGCTGACAAGTTACTCAACGCTGGCTTCATCGAAAAAGCCCACTACACCACCTAGCTTTCTAATGTGGTGCTGGTCAAAAAAGAAAATGGCAAATGGCAAATGTGTGTCGATTACACAGATCTCATTAAAGCTTGCCCTAAGGATGCTTATCCCCTACCTAATATTGTCCGACTAGTTGACGGTGCAGTCGGCAATAAGGTCCTCTATTTTCTAGCTGCATATTTCGGATACAACTAGATCCCAATGGCCACAACCGACATGACAAGACTGCCTTCATCACAAACGACGCCAACTACTTTTACAAGGTCATGCCTTTCAGCCTAAAAAACACAGGAACAACCTATCAACGATTGATGGATAAAGTCTTCAACCATATAATGCGCAAGTGTGTCGAAATGTACGTCGACGACATGGTTTTCAAATCCCCAAGTCACCACCATCACGCTCAGGACTTATCCACAATATTTTTTGCATTACGCTAGTACAACCTCAAACTTAAACTTGAGAAATGTGTTTTCAGGGTCGATTGTGGCAAATTCCTTAGCTTCATGCTCACACAACACGACATAGAAGCGAACCCTGAAAAGTGTCACGCCATCATTGAAATGCGAAACCCCAACAACATTAAGGAAGTACAACGCCTCATTGGTCGTTTAACCGCCATCTCCCGCTTCCTACCCAAATTAGTCGAGCAAACCCAACCCATCATTCAACTACTCAAGATATCCGCAAAGTTCTCTTGGAACGAAGAATGTGAGCAAATTTTCCAAAACCTCAAAACCTCACTCACATCCCCACCTATCCTCCATAAGCCGAATATCCACCAACCCCTTCTCATCTACATTACCGCAACAAGTCACACTATAAGCGCCGCGCTAGTTCAAGATGTTGCTGGTACTCAACACCCCATAAATTTCGTTAGTCAAACTTTGAAAGACCCAAAAACCAGATACCAAATGGTGGAAAAGCTAGCACTATCCTTGGTACACGTCGCGCGACGCCTACGCCCCTACTTCCAAAACCATACCATCATCGTCAAAACTGATTACCCCATTCAGAAGATCCTCTAGAAGCCTGACCTTGTTGGTCGCATGTCGTCTTGGGCCGTGGAATTGTCCGAGTTTAATATTCGTTATGAACCCCACGGTTCCATCAAAGCTCAATTCCTTCTCGACTTTGTCAACGATTTGCAACACACCTTAGAAGAAGACTAGTGGACACTATATATAGATGGTTCTTCGAATACGAAGGGGGCAGGAGTCGGTATTGTCCTAGAAGGCCCCAACGACATCCTCATCGAAAAATCACTCCATTTTGCCTTTAAAACCTCTAACAACCAAGTCGAATACGAAGCCATCCTAGCTGGCTTATCTGACGCACGCGAGGTTGCGTCAAAACACTCACATGCAAGACCGATTTCAAACTCACAGTGGGTCATCTAAACGATGAATTCCAAATCAAGGACCCCACCCTCCTGCAATACCACCTAGTCCGCAATGTCATTCAATCCGCTTTTGATCGTGTGTGCATCCAACATATACCCAGAAGTGAAAATGTTAGGGCCGACATACTATCCAAACTAGCCACCACTAAACTAAAAAGCCAACATAGATCCCTCTTACAACAAAAATTATCCGCACCATCCACAACAAACATTTGCCTAACCCTGGACCAAAACCACGCCGACAACTAGACAACTCCCTACATCCAGTATCTCAAAACTGGTAACCCTTCACCAGACGCCGACATAAGCTGGCTAGCCAAAGCCGCCAGATATATGATGACAGGGGATGAATTATATAAGCGGGGATACAGTCAACCACTCCTTAAATGTGTCACAGCAGAACAAGTCCAGTACGTAATTAAAGAACTTGATAACGCTGTCGTTGACGCGATCTAATTAATACTACTTATCTATAACAACTTCAGTATTATTAAGAAAGTAGTCAACAAAATAGAAAGGGTAAACTAACCCTAAGTTGTCTCCCAACGAACACGAAATTGATTTTTAACAAATATAAAATCTATACAAAATAGTTAGTCAAATAAAATAATAAAAATATGGGAGGATTAAGATAAACAAGAAAAAAATAGGAAAGATAAAAAGAGATAAAAACAATAGTAAAGAAAATAGATTGATTCTATTGCTTTTTCAAAATAGATTCATCATCGGTTATCTAAAGATTATTGCTCAATTAATTATTTTTGTAGATTTAAAAATTAATCAATGTAAAGTCTAAATTAATTTGTTGGCGTTCTCACTTTTAACCAAAGTACAGTCTCAATTAAAAATGAGAACTTTTAGATTATCCATAGTAAATTCAACCAAAGTACAGTCTCAATCAAATTTTACTATGCCTAATCATGTCTATTATTTAATCTCCTCACCAAATGAAAAGCTTAATTAATCAAAGTAAAGTCTCAATTAATTTTAGTTAGAGTAAATACCTTTAATCAAAGTAAAGTCTCAATTATTAGTAAAAACTCATTCAATCACATGAAAGTTTCTAAATAAAATCAAAGTAAAGTCTCAATTAAATTTAAAAAACCCTTGAACTCATATGATCAACATGCATATAGATTTAAAATCATTACTTTTTACATGATTCAAAGATAAAAGACATAGATAAATGAAAACCTCAACAATAATAAAAAGAACAAAGAAATTATTTCATTCTAACCTCAGAATCCATAATGAAATTACAATGGAATCAACCCAAGAAGTTTAGCAATCCATGGAATACAAAATAAAAATAAAAGAATAGTGAGAAGAAAAGAGAGAAAGAAATTAGGCCCCCCAAGGGTTCCTCAATTCCGACGTGTCAAGCCTCTCCTTTTCTGCTTCTCCCTTGGTCTCTTTATATAGGACTTGGATTGGGCTTTTTGGTTGCTAAAACCTCTCAAATATATTTTAAAATAAAGATAAAGATAAATATTCAAAAATATTTGAAGAGATCTAAACTAATTGACAAATATAGTTTGGTTAATAATTTATGATAGGGTTAAGTATGTTTTTAATGCAAATATTATTTGTTAATAATTTATTAGATACATTTAAATAATTAATTATTTAAATATATCTAATAAATTATTAACAAATAATATTTGCATTAATTTTCTTAATAAGCCATTTTTAATCCTATAGTCCAAATTTGTTGGAAAATCCAAAAATATCAATATTTGCGGTTAAACCCCTCTCTTTTGACCAATCTTTGACCAGAGTTGACTGTTTGATCAGCTTTTGAATGCTTGACCAGATTTGACCCTTTGATTGTGTAATGACAAAATGACATGTGGCAGCTCCTTCTCTATCCAGAATTAGGGTTTCACTCTCACACTCTTCTCCAACAAAGCTGCTACGTGATGACGGTTGTGGCTACCATTTTCCGATGACGAAAGTGCATGTGTGATGGATTGCCTACTGCTTTTGCGTTTGCATGGTGGTGTTGAAGCTGTGTTCGCTGCTGCAACTGTTCCAGGCGTTTCCATGGTGGACGGTGCATCTGTTGCAATTTTTGCTGTGGTGGTTCCAGGAGAAGATGGTGGTGAAGCTGAGCGTGGTATTGATGGAATGCAGGTGTGGTGGTGGCGTTGGTACGTTGCAGGGAAGATGATGAGTGGCGGCTGCTGGAATTGCAGATCTGCGGTGGCCGGCGTCATGTGTGGTGAAGCTCGAATAGGTGGCTGCGTGCAAGTGGATCACGGTGGTGATGCTGTTGCGTCATGGTGGCTGAAAGGTTGGAGGAGTTGTTGTAGTGCAGTGGCTGTTGACGAGAAGGATGGAGGGCGCAAGATGATTGCTCCGGTGAGTTGGCGGTGAACAGCGACAGCTACCAGCATGGTGGCGGCTAGGGTTTGAGGAGAAATTAGGGTTTCTCATGGGAGCGATGAAGATGATGATGTGGCACCATTTGGTTGGCTGAATTTTGAGTGCTTGGATGCCGCCACATGTCCTTCTCTAATTGGTTAGTTTAATAAGTGGAGGATTATGACAAGTGTCATCATGTGGTTGGACAAGTTTAGAAGGTGAGGATTGCCACATGGCATAATCTGGTTGAGTGGAGTTTAAATGGTAGGAAGGGTGCAACTTAGTAAAAACTGGGGGTCCAGAACAGGTTTTTGTGGTCCATTTGCAAGAGGAGTGTGTAAATAAAAACTGAGGGTGCATTTAGCTCCTCACTATTTCTTTTCTAGAATTTTCTGATTTTGGACTTATTTTGTAAATTTGAATATTTCAAATCCAAACTTTTAATGACCCAAATTAAATTCCAGTTGCATTAACAAACGTTAGAATATCCAATAATATTTTATGCAACTAAAACCAATTTTTATGCTCTTTTTTACTTACGTACTCAATAAATCCAATAATCACAAATACAGATTAAATCAATCCTTAAGCACGAAAAAGTTCAATTAAATACCCAGAATTAAACACTGAATGAGGGCAAAAATACGCACTCATCAGAACTGCATGAAGGTATATGTGGGTATCACTCTGGCGCGCGAACCATGACCACCAGAATACTCAGAGCCGGTTACTTCTGGCCAACCATGGAGGCGGACTGCCACACCTTTGTCAAGAAGTGCATACCATGTCAGAAGTAGGACAACCTCATCCACTAGAAGTAGGAACAACTCCACTCCATACTGTCCCCATGGCCCTTTACAAGGTGGGGAATGGACATTCTTGGCCCCTTTACCCCGGGAAAAGGCCAAGTGAAATTTTTGATAGTAGCCATCGATTACTTCACCAAATGGATAGAAGCCAAACCATTAGCCACCATCACAGCTCAACAAGTCCAACAGTTCGTTTGGAAAGATATCATATGCCGTTATGGCGTGCCACACACGATTATAACCAACTATGGTTGACAGTTCATAGATAAAGAACTCGCTAAGTTCTACACCGGCCTCGACATCAAACATGTAACTAGTTCATAGATAAAGAACATCCGCAGACCAATGGCCAAGCTGAAGCAGCCATCAAAGTTATACTACTGGAACTACGTAAAACGTTCGATAGTGCCAAGGGCCGGTGGCCAAAAGATTTATTGGAAGTGTTGTGGGCCTACCGGTGTACGCCCGAGTCAGCCACAAAAGAATCCACTTTTAGCCTAGTATATGGCACGGAGGCCATGATTCCAGTAGAAATTGGCGAACCATTTCTGTGCCGAGAACTATACGACCCAGATCAAAACCACTAAAATATGTGCACCCACCTCGACCTCCTACCTGAATTAAGAGACAAAGCACAAACCCGTAACTTAGCAGCTAAGCAGAGAGCAACCAGAAAATATAACGCGAACTTATGCCCGCAATCATTCGCAAAGGGAGATCTAGTTTGGAGAATGACCAGCAGCGCAAGAAAAAAGGATGGCAAATTCTGCGCCAATTGGGATGGCCAGTTCCGAATACGTGATGATGCAGGAGGTGACGCTTACAAGCTTGAACAGTTATCAAGCAAGGAGATACCGAATACATAGATTGTATCTCATCTCAAATTTTACTTCAGTTAGACTACTTACTTTACCGAATACTTATAACCCTTGGTGTACTCTTTTTCCTCACTTGGCATTTTTCCCTAAGGAGGGTTTTGGCCAGGGAGTTTTTAATGAGGCACCCCAAATTTCATGAATAAAACAAAGGGTTCTTGATCACACACTCAACTCTTGATCCAACTTTTAATCGTTTAAGTTCCCCACCCTTACCATAAGTAAGTGGCCTGGGTCGAACACCCGTTATATTGTTTTAATCGCTTAAGTTCCCCACCCTTACCACAAGTAAGCGGCCTGGGTCGAACACCCGTTATATGCTTTTAATCGCTTAAGTTCCCCACCCTTACCACAAGTAAGCGGCTTGGGTCGAACACCCTCTATATATGCTTTTAATCGTTTAAGTTCCCCACCCTTACCACAAGTAAGCGGCCTGGGTCGAACACCCTCTATATATGCTTTTAATCGCTTAAGTGCCCCACCCTTACCACAAGTAAGCGGCTTGGGTCGAACACCCTCTATATATGCTTTTAATCGTTTAAGTTCCCCACCCTTACCACAAGTAAGCGGCCTGGGTCGAACACCCTCTATATATGCTTTTAATCGTTGAAGTTCCCCACCCTTACCACAAGTAAGCGGCTTGGGTCGAACACCCATTATATGCTTTTAATCGTTTAAGTTCCCCACCCTTACCTCAAGTAAGCGGCTTGGGTCGAACACTCGTTATATGTTTTTAATCGCTTAAGTTTCCCACCTGTATCACAAGTAAGCGGCTTGGGTCGAATACCCGCTATATATGTTTTTAAGTGTTTAATTTCCCCACCCTAATCACAAATAAGCGGCCTAGGTCGAATACTACAACTTACATATCATCCACACAACAATACCTTAACTACACTACAAACAGTCAATAATACTCATCCTAATAAACAACATATATAGTAACAAACTGAATACATAACAACATCATTCAAACCAGCGCGCTCCTATCACATATACTATCATCAACAATCATACAACAGATATATCCAGAGTATGCATCACATTAAAAACAAGGAAAAATATTGTATGAGTTATTACAAACTTAGAATAAATCGAGAGTAGAAAACATAAAAAACTATATCCTAAGCTTGATCATCACCACCCATCACGGCATCTTCATCATTTTTGTCTTCGTCAACCGCCACCTTCTCTCCCTCCTCCTCAAGACTCGTCTCAACTTCACTAATAAGTTGCCCATCCACCACGTCATTCTTCACATCAAACCTCGTGTCGGCCACATCCACATCTTTACAGAAAAAGGCCGCCTACCTCAAGCCTTTCTGAAATCCGTTAATGTGCTCTTGGATAATGCACCCTTCAAGGTCCTCTAGCTCAACTTCCAGGCCCTCGTGCTTTTCCTTCAACTCGTCATAATCAGCCTTTAGATCAGCAACCTTGGCTTTAAACTTTTCTTCAGAATCCAAGCACTGAACCTTCCACGTTCCCAGCCTTTTCTTTTCTTCCCGCCATTCCTCCCTTTCTTTCTCTCACGCTTCCTTATCCTCCGCATACTTGTCGACAGGACCTTGTAGCTCCTCGAGATTTGCCCGATTCCCCTCCTTCAGTTCCCTCTAGTACAACGACCCCACTCGACTCCCTAATATTAGCGCCTTACTGTTAAACTCGACCATAGCCCTCACTAAAGCATTGGGCTCTATATTGTCAATTGAGTTAATCAAAGTCTCTGACACATTAATCTCAATATCTCGCCGAAGAACCGTCTCCGACAGCTCGATTTGCCCAACTTCAGGCCCCTTTCCATTGGTAGATGATCCCGACCCTAACAAAGTGGCCCTGACTTTCTTCACATCATTTCCTTTGTCGGACCTAGTCGGCAACTCAGCCTTCCTCTTTGTCACCCCGTGCACATGCACGTCAACCAAAGATTCTTGTAAGTTGGGAACCTCAGTGCCCCCAGTAGCCTTGGCCCTTGCCGCCTTTTCCTTCCTTAACGTCTGAAAAAGCATTAGATTTTTCTTCCCTATTTGCGCCATATGACCTGTAAACAAAAACGCGCACCCATTAGTCAACTCAAACACAATATAATATTCATAAATACAAAAAGATACCTTCAATATCAATAACGGGTGAGCCAAATTATACCCTAACTAAGCCCTTAGTGGGCATCTTATCGCTAAATTGCATCACAACATCCACCACCTCCTTTTCGAACACCGACAACTCCTCCCTTGCCATTCCTTTATACCTCCAGGAGTTCCCGATCTAGTAAAAGGGGAACTTAGTGCTCCCATCGTTAGCATAAAAATGCGAACGTCTATCCTGCTTCACCACGACTTTCAAGAATCCATCCTTAAAGTGTTTAAAAGATTGAGTAAATGCATCCAATCTATTTATCCCCGGGCGACTTATAAGTGACAACCATGTTGTTGGACTTCTCGGCTGCGTGTCAAAGAAATAAAGAAACGACTGTGGAGAAGGCCGTAGATACATTGCCCTGCATAGCACTCGGAACGCCTGCAGATACGCCCAACTATTCGGATGTAGCTGAGTAGGAGCGACGTTCAGCAATAACAACACCCCCATGGTAAACTCATCAAACGGCAGCCTGATATGCAGTTGCGAAAATGACCCATATACATATAGAAGAACTCCTCAGCAGATCCCTTTCTGCTGTGACATACACATTCGACAACACTAACCCTCTGTGACGCCACAATGTCCCTTCGAGCGCCCTTCTAAAAAATGGTTGTACAATTCAGCCACGACTTCAGCAGTTGCGACCACCGGAATATAGAGTATTGTGTTCGCATATCCATCGCAACCCATTCATATCCCGCTTTTGCCGGCCAGTTGCTTTCTGCCAACTCTTCTGGCAGATCTTCCCTAACTTCAATCGTTGTCTCCATCGGGATCATCCCTACACCTCTCGGTTGCTCCCTATCACTACTGTTTGACTGATTACTTCTACTCCCCCTTGACCGCTCACTACCCGGACTCGACAAGGAAACGCTATCACTACTACTAGACATACCTGCTCTTTTTTTGGAAGATGGTGGAAACAAGGAAGATATCGGACACAATCTCACGCAAACAAACAGCTCCCCCCAATTTCTTGCAAATGAACCAAAGTGAAGTTCTTCTTTTCTCTTGCACTCGTATTTATAATCATCATCTCAAACGTTTCAACTTTTCCCGCCAGAAACAACGATTAGATGAAGCATCACAATGCATATGAAAAGTCACAAACCTCAAAATGACGGTGCAAAACCCTTTTGATTAGACCTCTAACATCTGCCACCCCTTCACCTCCCACAACCTATTAAGATTCTAGCCTTTAATACTATTCATCACACTCAAAGGCTGGTGGACTAGTGTACCGCACCTAAGCGGCCTCTCAGAAACCATCCACACTTGTCATCCTTTGTCGCTATCTTCAACGACAAAGGCTGGGGAACTGGTGTACCACACCTAAGCGGTCCCATACAACTACATGGTAAAACTCGTCTACATGAATTCCCACAAAATATGCATACAGATATAAGATATCACATGAATCAATCAAGTAGGCGTAAGCGGCCCAAGCCGCCTACATCAGAAGATAAAATGAGAACCTGTCAACTATTCTAGACTTAAGGTACTACAAGCAAGTCCCTTAGAGCCAACAGTGATCGAACCAAAGGGCCTGGCCCAGGCCAAGGCCCACCTGCAACCCCAAACGATGGCCCAGCCCATGACGTGGTCAAATATAAGTAATGATCTATAAATACGCATGGACTCCAATAATTAAAGGTACGCATTCATTAATCCCTTAATCACGAGATTTGACTTTTTGAGAATCCTTTGCTGACTTGAGCGTCGAAGTCTTCTCTGCAAGTAACCCTTCTTGGGTCCAGGTCGGTCTAAGCCGAGATACCACCAGATAACATACACAAGCTGGAAGGAAGCCTACTAGAGAGATTGCGGATTGAGGTAAGGTGATATTTGTGTCTGACATCTCTTATTTGTTCTCCGCAGCAACAGATAATAATATGCAAATTAAAAAAAAAGTGACACGTAGGCTTTGTCAAATATTGTCAAAGTTTTCTTGTAAAAACATCATTTATCTTTTGGTTATCTTCTACAGTAAAATCTCATGAACCACTTAAAAAGAGGAAAAATTGTTTACTCAACCTGCTGGTCCTGTTTCGGTACTATAAATAGACTTTTCCTACCTTGTTTGTTCATCCAAAGTGAAGATAAGGCCTCCAGAGCCTCCTAAAAGATGAAGTTTACGACCTTGTTCTCTCTCTTTCTACTTTGTGGCTTCACCTCATACCTTCCTTCAGCCACTGCTATTGTGGTGGACACTGATGGTAATCCTCTTCGAAATGGTGGCACATACTTTATAAGGCCAGTTGTAATAACTGGAAACGGTGGCGGAGTAGCATTTGCTGCAACCGGAAACGAAACTTGTCCTTTAACTGTTATCCAAGTTCCGAGTCCTTTCTCTAACGGCCTACCCATAGAAATTTCAACCCCACTGAAAATCCTTTATATAGAGGAAGGTCGTCTTGTTGACATTGCGTTCCGTTTTGTAGCCCCGTGTGCTGCCACTTCATCTCGGTGGACTGCTGTGTGAAAGAGGGTGTGGAAGAAACGCTCTCTATCAAACTTGCTGGGTACGACAACCCAGTACGCGGAAGGTTTAAAATTAAGAGTGTTACGGTTGAGATTGGGGGCTACAACCTCTTGTTCTGTCCTGAGAATGGTTCTTCTTGTGGCTTTGTTGCAATTCAGGTTGATGCTACAGGAACCAGGCGTTTGGTGGTGACTCAGAGTCTGAAGGGTGCCTTCTGGATTCGGTTTGAGAGAGCTATAAACGCTTTACCTGCAACTGCATCTGAGTGAACTACCACTACCCCTTTGAAGTCATGTGTAGTTTCTCATAGTGAGAGAGACAACTTTGCTGTAATAATTGCATGACTAAATAACATAATTGAAGTTTATGTCTGCCGCGCAGAGTACTGTGTTTGACGCTTTATTTTAATTTAACTTATAACTTTTTTTCTTTCTCTTACTTTTTTCTTTAATTATGTATACTTATTTATAAAAGAAAATACAATTACTGAAATAAACTTTCACCACAACAATTATCATTATCATTACTCACGGAAAATATATTTATACACACACTATATTTATACATTTTCTAAATATATATAATTTTATATTAATAGGTAATAATATTATAATGTTATTAAATTAATATATAAAATAAAATTATATTTATTAAGAACAAAGTAAAATGAATGAAAAAAAGAAGAGAGAATAATCGTTGATGAATAGAAAAAAAAGAAAAAGAAAATAATTATTAGAATAATTTTATAGAAAACATGTAAAAATAACTATTAGTCTTTAAAAATAAATAAATATTATAAAGGATAAAATAGGAATAATAATTATGGATACAAATGAGAGAATCTCTTTTTATATATGGTTATAAATATATAGTTATAGATAAAAAAAACACCAATATTGTAAGATTTAGAAAACACCTAAAATTATTAGTAGAAATTTATAAGTGAGATTCAATTATTGTATTATAAAACTCTAGTTATAAATAAAAAATAAGTGAATTGAATTTCATTTTATAAAGTGGTGGAGCTCTTGGTGCGGAATGGATGAAAGCTCCATGAAGTAGACGTGATCCATGGAAGGGAGTGGAAGCAAGTGTTTAAGGCTTTTGCTAAGCATTGGTTCGGACTAAGGTATTTGAAGGTTTAGCTTAAGAGAAAGCTAGGGGAAGGTGGCTAGAGGAGATGATTCAATGTAACGCCTATTTTTATGTTTTACACCATTATTGAAAGCAAAGCTCAAACATTGGCCCAATTTAAAATCTATTCTACTGGGCTTTGATGCACTTCTTCAAGTCTTGGTGATTTCTTTGGCCTATGAAAATAATGTGACAAGCCCATTAGATTTGTGTTCATCTATTGGGAGGCCCATTTGAATCTTCTTCATCATAGTTCTTGTTATTGGGCCTTTTAATGGGCTTGGGCTTGAAGGTGCAATTGGGCTTGGTGGGGTCACATCATCCCCTCCCCCTATAAGAGGATTTGCCCTCAAATCCTGGTGGTCATCCTCATCATCCATAGTACTTGTAAAAGGAACTAAGTCAGTAATATTGAAAGAAGGATGTACACCATATTCAGCTGGAAGATCTAATTGATACGCATTATTGTTGATCTTTTTGATTATTTTGAATGGACCATCACCACGGGGACTAAGTTTGGAAAAATGTGAGATTCGGCCTATTTCACAAAAATTGTGATTTTCACTTTGACTTAATTGAAACCTAAAAGGTAACTTTAAGTCAAAGTTTGGTTTTGAAAAATCTTTTGAGGAGCTTGAAATAATGAATGAAGGTGGAAAAACATTTTTAGCAAGAACCAATACAAAAGAATTAATGGAAGATAAGTTAGAGTGTAAAGATGTAATCACTCCCTTTAGAATCTTGATCTTGAGGTTTATGCAAGGATGTTGATGGACCAACACAAGAGCCTTACTCAGATCTGACTAGTGAAAGTCTATTTTCAAATTCTTCTAGTTAAGTAAACAAGAAGGTATTAGTGAAATAGGGTCAACATTATACTTTTATGGGAAAGAAAGGAAAGTGTTGCTTAACTGGGTCCTCCGAGATCTTTCATCAACATACTCGCTGGATCCTTTATGGATATGGGTTTTTTGAAAAACCTCATCAATGTGCACATGTCATCCAAGCTCCTGTGCTTGTAAAACAAAATATGGTGTTACTTTTTAAGCAAAAATTATTAAAATTCTAAGTGATGAATTACTTAAAAGAGAAGTTTATTACCATACGAATGGCATGCTCATTAGTAATGGAACCGCCTGTGTGTAGGCTCCCACCCTTGGGGGAAGCTCTGTTCCTTTGGGCTGTAACACATTTATTGTGATAGGCTGAAGAATTCCAATGTGCCAGCAATTGATTCCAAAGATCATCCCCAAGCCAATAAGGCTGCTGTCCTGCAATCCAGGCCTCTCTAAACATCTCAGAGAGCCTATGTGAAGCTCTAGAGTTAAAATTTGTGTGAATTTGAGCTTCATGCTCAGGTCTCTACTAAATCTTCCTTTGTTACAACGAATCAAGTATAAATCATCAATTGCATTGCACTATTAACATACACAGTTATTAAATTTTTAAAAAGATTTAAGATATGTTTACCTTAAAACGTTGCCAAAATACATATCTATCTGTTGGAGGTATTGCACCCTATGTCGGCCAAGCAGTCAAATATTGTTACTTAATAGACCTTGTGATGGCCTGGGAAGCTACTCTAGAAGGATAAAACTTGCAGATGATTTAAGAAAATTAATGCACAAAAGGGCAAGGTAAAATAAGTGATGAGTTCAAATTTTTGCCCTTATTTAATTTTTAATTTTGGGGTTTTAATAGGATTTTTGTGCTTAAGGATTGATTTAATTAGGATTTGTGATTATTGGATTTATTGAGTATGTAAGGTAAAAATGGGGTAAAAATTGATTTTAGTTGCATAAAATATTATTGGATATTCTAACACTTGTTAATGCAGCTGAAGTTTAATTGGAGTCATTAAAAGTTTGGATTTGAAATTTTCAAAGTTAGAAATTAAGTCCAAAATCAGGACATTTTAGAAAAGAATAAATCAGGAGCTAAATGCACCCCTATTTTTATTTACACACTCCTCGTACAATTGGACCACAAAAACCTGTTCTGCACCCCTAGTTTTTACTCAGTTGCACCCCTCCTACCATTTAAACTTTACCCAACTAGATCATGTCATGTGTCAATCCCCACTTTTTAAATTTGTCCAATTAAATTATTCCACGTGACAACAATCCTTGCACTAACAAGTTGTCCAATGAAGGTTGTCACGTCATCATCTTTATCTCTTATGAGAAACCCTAATTTCTCTTCGAACCCTAGCTGCCACAATGCCGACAGCCACCATAGATCTGCCACCGTCAACCACTTGCATCTTTCTCGCCAGCAGCCACCGCATCGCCATCAGCACTCTGTCCAATTAAAATATTCCACGTGACAACAATCCTTGCACTAACAAGTTGTCCAATGAAGGTTGCCACGCCATCATCTTTATCTCTCATAAGAAACTCTAATTTCTCTTCGAACCCTAGCCGCCACAATGCCGACAGCCACCGCAGATTTGCCACCGTCAACCACCTGCATCTTTCTCGCCGGCAGCCACCGTGTCACCATCAACACTCTACAATGCTTCACGCACCTGCAACAGCCATTGAATTATCATCTTCTTCTTCCCGTGAATCACGCAGTAGCAGTGCAACACCTTGCGTCACAGCACGTCGTAGCAACGCGCCACCATCTCTAGCCACAACACACCACCTTCACGCAGCCATGGAATTCGAACACGACGCAGCAGCCAACGCACCAGGTTCATGCTCCACCAGCCACGACGCCTCTCCATCCTCCATCTCCACCTGCATTCGCACATGTCATCAACCATCACCACCACGCCTGGAGCATCAACCACCGTGCACCAGAATAGCAACCATCGCCTGCTAAGCGCCTCCACACCCTTCATGCATTGTCAAATCTTCGCACCCCACCGCATCTGCACTGCGTACACCTAGCGCCACCGTGAAAAGCAGAACCTTGTTCACAGTTGAATCTGCATCGTGCACCGTCACAAATCTACACCGTGCCGGACCACCTGCACAAATTGTGGCCACCATGACACAGCAGCAGCTCCGCGTCGGAGTCCACCATGGCATCAGTCGTCAAAGCTCATTCCTCCATTGCAATCTGCAGAAATCCTAATTTTGGAGAGAGAAAGTGCACTGCCACGTGTCAGCTTCTCATTGCATAGCCAAACTGGTCAACATGTCAACTAGTCAAACTCTGGTCAGACTCTGGTTAAACTCTGGTTAATATTCAAAAAATGGTTAAAGAAGAGGGGCAGAATTGGAAATTGGACAGAAATTAAGTTGCTAATTAATTAAATAAAGATAAAATATTTTAGCAACCGAATAGATAAAATCCAAGTCCACATCTCTCATTCTTCCTTTCTTTTTATTTTCTTTCCTTCATTATATTATCATGTATTCCATCAAAGCCATGGAGGGCTAAGCTTTTAGGGTTGATTCCACTGCAATTTCTTAACTGGATTATGAGGTTAGATGAATTAATTTATTTGTTCTTTTGGTTGTGGTTTTTGTTTATTTATGTCCTTTGTTTCTTAATTGAATAGAAAATAATGATTTTAAATCTACACGCATGCTAATCATATGAGTGAAAAGGTTTTTAAATTCAATTAAGACTTTACTTTGATTTTATTTAGAAAATTTCATTTGATTAAATAAGTTTTTGCCAATAATTGAGACTGTACTTTGATTAGAGTAATTTAATTGAGACTGTACTTTGGTTGAATTTACTACGGATAATCTAAAAATTCTCACTTTTAATTCAAACTGTACTTTGATTAAAAGTGAGAATGCCAACAAATGAATTGAGACTATAAATTGATTGATTTGTAAATCAACAACAATAATCAATTTAACAATAATCTCTAGATAACCGATGAAGAATTCTATTTTGAAAAAACAGTGGAATTGACTTATTTTTTATTACTGTGTATACAATCTTTTATTTGTGTGGCATTCATTCTTTGCATATCAAAACCCCATATTTTTATAGTTACTATGGGACCAGAAGAGGCAAGAATACTAGGTGAAGGGACTCATGATGGATAAGGTATAACAGCAGCAACAGAAGCAAAGGGTGTGGAAGAAGGTTGTGGTAGCACAACAGGTGGTGGCATGGGCACCATCACAGGAGGTGGTGTGGGTACCACATGAGAGCATGGTGTGGATACCAAAGGAGGGTGTGGTGTGGGTACCAAAGGAGGGCATGGTGTGGGTACCATAAGAGGAGGTGGTGTGGGTACCATTACAGAAGGTGGTGTGGGTACCATTACAGGAGGTGGTGTGGGTACAATAACAGGAGGTGGTGTGGCATCTACAATAGGAACGGATGGGGAAGGCAATGATGTGGGTGCAAGAGTGGATGGAGTGGATGTGGATGGTCTTGTAGGAGGAACTTTAGCAAATAATACAAATTATAAATATTAAAAATTAATCATCATCATTGTCATTGTTCATGACTTCATAATTCTCATCATTATCATCATCATCATCATCATCATCTTCATCTTCTTCTTCTTCTTCTTCTTAATGTATCAAATGGTCAGTATTGATTTGAAGTTCGACAGTATTATACATAGGATGTACCCTTGTTCCATTTCTAGAAGGATCAAACCGCTCATAATAAATAAAAAAACAACTTTCTTTGGATAAGTAGAAATGTTTTACTCATGCTCATATATTTTATGAATTATCCCATAAAAATCATCACAACCACCCTGTGAGGCCCTTCACGTACACACCACAATTAATTGTCTTCTTCTCGTTCGACTAGGCATTAGTGTGGAACTTGTACCTATTGACAAAGTATGTGTGCCACTCCTTCACGCATCTCATGGGTTGGTTTGCCAAATTCCTTAACGCATGATTTCTAACACATAATGGCTCGTTGTAAACTTACAAATTGTGTGAAATTGAAAGTTTAGTCAAATTTAGCAATAAAGGTTTCTCAAACTAAGAAGACTGCACTTACTTGGTTTCTAAACCAATGAGGAAAAAATGAGTATATCTTGGTAGAAGACGTTACTTGAGGTATTTGTTCAGCTACAAGGAATGAACTATCAAGAGAAGATTAACAATACGGTGAATACAAATTGCTTAAAAGGAATTTACCGTTTAGGTTGTAGAGAATGGGATTAAAACTTACTCAAGATACGGTTTAACTTCAATGCAATTGATTAACACATGCACATGAGCAGAGTTGAATTCAGCATCAGTTAACCAATGAGTGCACTCCTTGCCTGCGTGACGACCAACTTGTTTAAACACCAATAATGTTGACTCAGATGTTTGACTTTGCCATTGTGTTTCATTCCTACGATTTTTCGGTGACAACGTGAAGTTTTGAAAATAATGAGAGCAAAAGTATGTGGTCTTACAATGCAAGTAAGTTGCACAAATGGATCCTTCTACTTTGCCATTGTTTGTGACAAAACGCTTTGATTCCCCCATAAATCTTTAGAAATAAAAATGTGTACATTAGGATTGAACACGAATAAGAGTTCAAAGTTTAAAATTTAGTAATTGTATCACCTTTCAAATGGATACATCCACCTATGTTGTACTGGTTCGCCAAGTCATGATTCATATGGAAGATGAATAGGGAAATACTCCATTGAATCAAAGAATCCTGGAGGAAATATTCTTTTCAATTTGCAAATAATAAAAGGAATATTTTCCTCCAGTTTTCGTAATGAATCCTCTTTTACTGTCATTGAGCACAAGTCTTTGAATAAGTGACTAACTTCTATTATAGGATTTAACACATGCATAGGCAACGAGCTGAACACAATAGGGATTAATGTCTCATGAGTACATGACAATCACGACTCTTCATACCATGAATACTACCCTTTTCAATATCAGCACATCTTCCCAAGTTTGAAGAATAACCATCTCGCATCCTAAGCTCCTTGATCCAACGACAAACTATTTTAGCTTCATCTTTTGTCATGGTATAATTTGCTTTTGGCTTGATCCACTTTCCATTGCCCTGTGATTTCAACTACAAGTCTTTGCGCCGACAATATAAACCAATATCTCTTCTTGCTTTGTCATTATCTTTTGTCTTGCAACTAACATTCATCATTGTGTTGAAGATGTTGTCCAAGAAATTCTTTTCTATATGCATGATATCAAGATTAAGTCTTACCAAGTTATCCTTCCAATATGGAAGATCCCAAAAGATACTTTTTTTAGTCCAAGTATGCCACTCTGCATACCCATCGATCCTTTGGACACCACTTTCAGTCACTTTTGGAAAATGTTTAACTCTTCTCCAAAGTTGTGATGGAGTCAACCTCGGAGGTGGCCCATCCATTTCAACTTCCCCTTTGCGAAATGCCCTAGTGTTTCTCCTAAATGGATGGTCACTTGGCAAGAACCGACGATGACAATCAAACCAACAACTTTTTCAACCATAATTCAATGTGAATGACTTAGTATGCTCCATACAATGCGAACAAGCTAATCTACCATGTGTGCTCCAACCAGATAACATCCCATATACAAGGAAGTCATTAATAGTCCACATCAAAGCTGCCCTCATTAGGAAATTTTGCTTCCTTGAAACATCATACGTCCAAATACCACTCCACAACTTATCAAATCATCAATCAAAGGGTCTAAATAAACATATATCAATGCCTTTGGATTAGATGGACCTGATATTATACACGTCAAAACCATATAAGGCTTAGTCATAACAATCACAGACCAACAAGAATAAGGTGATGATGATTCCTAGATGTACGGATTAAATCCATCTGAACATAGACCAAGTTGAACGTTACGGGGATCACTGACGAAGGAAGGATGTTTTTTATTAAAGTGCTTACAAGCTTTTCCATCGAATGGATGACGTAGCATGCCTTGTATTTTGTTATCATCATGCCATGTCATATGTTGTGCTGTTTGCATTGAAGCAAACATTCTTTGTAGTCTTGGAATTATAGGCAAGTAGAACATGAACTTCAATGGAATTGTTTTTTTTTTTTTGCCTCTGACCTCCATGGAGTGTGCGATATCGAGGGTGTCCACAAAATTTTCATTTGACAAAGGATGCATCATTTTTTTCCATTATCATTGTCATAGAAAAGCATACAGTTGTTCATAAAACAATCAATTTTCTTAGACTTCAATCCCAACTTTGAAACTAATCTTTTTGCTACATAGTAATTGTTGGGCAAAAAATTATTTGGTGGTGTTAGATCTAAAATGAGTTTTGCAATATTGTCCAATGTTTGGTTGGGAATGTTCCAGTTGGATTTGAAGGACAAAAGTCTGATGCATACTGACAATTTTGACTCTGTAACCCCTTCAAATGCAGGTTCATTGGCCTCTGCTAATAAATTGTAAAATCTTTGAGTGAAGTCATTTGGAGAATCTTCTAAATGACTATCGTCTGCTTCTTCAAATGAATCATGTTGGCCAAGAGCATTATTCAACATCTCTTGCATATACATAATTTGATTCATCTTAGAGGTATGATCTATTGTGCTTGAACTAGGAAAATGTCTTTCATGTTCACCCGAATAAACAGATGGCACTTCTTCACTGTGAAATGTCCAAATCCAGTAATATGGCATGAATCCTTTTTTGTATAGATGAACTTTAACTTCCTCATCTTTCAAAATATGATTACATTCGCACTTAATGCAGGGACATCTAATCCCTCCCTCAAGAGCATAATATATATTGTCAAGCAGTCTGAATAAACTGTTCAACTCTTATCAAAAAGTTTCCTTCAAGCCTCTCCTACCACTGTAACAACAGTCATATACCCAACAACGGTGGTTAAGAACTTCGACCATGTTCTGTGAGAAGGCAAACAATGACAATGTTACTTTTGAGGTAGTCAAAGAACATGGGACTTAAGTAACAAAACTATTATCACTTGAGTCCAACATGAAAGGAAATCTTTGATTACCAATTTCTATTTTGTATCTTACAAACTTTCAATGGTAAGATACATTAGAACATAAGAGGGACAAAGTGCAGTAGAAAAGAATGAGAGGAAATTGAGGGAAGAGGTTTAAATTGATAAAATTTGTGTACAATTCAAAGCTAGTATACGAACTTTTCAGCACTTAGTATTAATTGTAGTCTTATTTGAGTGTTTTAAACTTTTAAATAGTAGTATACATATTAGAAGTTTAGTTTTATGTAGATTTTAGAACATGAGTTGATCCATAGCTTTATTTTACCACTTTAAACTAGGTACATAGAATTTGCTTAGTTAGTAAATCAAGTGCATTAAATTATGTCTAGTTTTCATTCCTTTAGGTGAATAAAACACTAACTTGTATTGGAAACTTGTGTGCAGGATAAAACATTCTAAAAAGTGGTTGAAAGTTGATTGCAAATATGAATTTGTGGCATCCAGCAACTTCACGCAAAGATGAAGCTAAATTTAAGAGCTTTTGTAGAATGGAAGTTTGACCTTAGGGATGACTTTCAAATATGAAGGATGGATTGGTGATTCAAGAGTTGGAAGCGCTCAAGAACAGTAAAAGGGATTGGAATACAGTGAAAGTGTTATGAAATCAGCACTCTTTCCACCAAACATAGTTAGTTTAGTTAGCTTTTGGTAATGACTTAGGTATTTTTAACTAGAGTAGCCAGTTGACAACTAGGTGCGTTATTGGCTGTATAAAACACTCAAAACAAAAAGCAAATCATCAATTTAACAGTTCACACTAGCTTTAACACACAAACCAAACACATCAAAGTTTCTTCAAAACAATAAGTTCAGAGTGTCGCAACCGGAATCGCGACGGGAAGGCGAATCGAAAAAGAAAACGGGTTTAAAAAGAGATTGGGAGTCACCACCACAGTTATTTTTGGAAAACTATGGAAAACAATAAAAATAAGATAAGTCTGCGGAAAAACCAAAGTTTTGGGTTCGGGAGTCGGTTACGCATAGGGAAGGTGTTAGCACCCTATAGCGCTCGCCCAAGGGTGGTACCCTTAATTAAACATGCAAAGTTGATGTGGTTTTCAAAATGTTATTTTTTCCCCAAAAAAAAGACAAATAATACTAAAAAGAAACAAAAATATTTTTTAAATTTTTTAGGCCCGAAAAGGATTGACCTTGGTCCTATGTATTGCCATTAAAGATGAGAAATCAGGGTTACGTAGTTCTTGAAAAGATATTTGGAAAAAGCAATTGAGAAAATGAATTGATTTTTTGGAGGTGAACCTGATAAGGGCTGGCCTGGCTCCTACGTATCTCACAATGGAGAATCAAGGATCACGTAGTTCTTATAAAAACCTTTTTGTTTGAAAATATTGATATTTTATATTTTGAAAATTTTGTATTTTTTTGTGTTTTTTTGAATTACTTGAAAATATGTGTCATATGACGCGAACGGTCAGACAAACACTAAAAGAGAAAGAAAAACTATTTTTGGTATTTTTGAAAATAAGTGTCGCATGGTGCGGGCGACCAGACAGACACAATAAAGCAAAAAAAAAAAGAACATTTTTCATTTTTTAGATTTTTCTATTTGTTTTGTAATTTTATATAATTTAAAACATTTTCATTTTCTCTTTTTTCAAGAAAAGAAAAAATAATAATAATAATAATAATAACAAAAAAGATAAAAGTAAAAAAAAAACAATAGTAAGGTGCGTGAGTAATGTGGGAGGTGCAGCGAGTAATGCACAAACACATGCCAAAAAATGAGAAACAAATACATAGGGGGTGCAAGTTATCAGATTTGGGAGGTGCACGTAGTAAGTAGGCGAGGTGCGTGAAGTAAATGTGAGGGTGCATGAAGTAAACATGAAACAAGTGTGGCAGGGGTGCGAGGTTAGTAAATATCAGGGGTACTCGCAGCATAAAATTAAAAGGGGGTGCGCAGAGTAAAAGCTGAAGATGGAGTAAAAATGCAGAAGAGGTGTAAATAGTGAAAATTGGGGTGCAGTCGCTAAATGAAGGCCAAAAACACAAAGTAATTCAATTTTGCAAATGGGGGAAGTGCAAATATCAAGATGGGAGGTGCACAGAGCAAACAAGGGTCTGGTCCAATTTCTAGTTAAACTAAACCTAATTTAAAACTAAAGCTTCTCCTTCACACAGCCTCGTTCTACATCCCCGCAAGCCCCCAACGGCTCCAGGTGCCACCACCGCGTGTCCGACGACCGGCGAGAGACGCCACCGCCGTTGCCGGCGAGAGATGCCATCGCCGTCGCCAGTGAGAACCCATCTTTCTGAAATGCTTGCCTTCTCGTTTCTTCTCCCGCACACGAGATAGGTTAGGTTCTAGAGTCGCGTCCTCGCACACCACGCCGTTGTCATTGCTTCGGCCTCGCGTTTGTTAACCTAGACAGTCGCGATCTGGACTACTGTCGCGGCGCCATCGCCGGTTGCGAAAAGCACTGCCAAAATTTTGGTTGTCGTGAGGTTCCCTTTTTCCCCGCCATTCAAATCTAATCCCAAATCACATGCCAATTGCTTGTCCTAAGTTCCTTCCTATGTTATCTATTGTCGGGTGTAAATGATTGGGGAAGATGAGACGTCAATATTTGGTGTTGGAATAGGGTTCTGGTCTATTGTGAATGGAGATTCTCTGTTATTTTTTTTTTTTGTATTTTGGTTTTTATGCAGGTGCGAGATGAAGATGGTGATGGGTTGTTGGTTTGGTTTTCGCGTTGGATGCGGCGAGAAGGTGGTAAGGTAGTGATAAGTAGTTTTTTTTTTGGTGTATTAATGATGCGAACTGGGTTAGGATGATGGAGCAAAGAATAATGAGGATCTATTTGGTTAGGATGATGGACCAAAGAATAATGAGGATCTGTTTGGTTATGTGCTAATGAATGATGGTGAAACAAAGAGGATGATGGGGTGGTGGATTCTGGCTAATAAATAACAGACTTACTATGCTCACCTCAAATCATCTCCAATTCATATCATATATTCATGAACATTAATAGAAGTTCCAATACATACATTCATTCATGAAAATCAATAGCAAGTCACGGTAACAGAAGCTAAGAAGGAGTTAAGAACACTTACCGTGAAAATAAAATTTAATACATTAACAACTTTGCTTCCGTTTTCAATTTTGACTCATTGTCCCCCTCTCTGATCTCTAGTGCCTTCCCCCTTTGTTGTAAAAAAAATTCCCCTTTTATGAATCTTCCTCTTTTTATTATGTAACTCTTTTCTTTGTTCTGTTCACTTTTCTCTGCATCTTCCAATCTCAAAATTTGGGATAAGGCTGAGAGCAGATGTTGCTTCCTACTCCTTCAGCCATCATGACTATGTTACATGTTATTCCCAATACAAAAATCATGATAGCACATCAGGCATGGGTCTGATAACAGAGAGACCTTACGTTACCTCTAGCTTTCTTTCCTCTTTTCCCTCTTTTCTTTTTGTTGTTTTTTTTTTCCTTTTGTTTTTATTAAATTAGAATGAGAGATGTAAAACAAAAAATGGAATTATAATAATAGAAAGGGAAATAATGTAATAATAAAATAATATTAATAATAAAAATAATAAGCCTAAATAAATAAATAAATAAATAAAACAAAATTAAATTAAATTAAAAATAAATAAATAATAGAATAAATAATAAAATAATAATAATAATAATAAATAAAATAAAACATTGATATTTATTTTTTTCAAACTAAAACATATTTTTTACCCTTTTCTTTTATTTTATTAATTATTTATTTATTCTTCTCAATTGAACTTTAATTAATTTTTTGTTTGTTTATTATTTTTAGGTTAAATCATTCCATAGGTCCCTATTTTTGTAGCGAAATCTCAAGTAGGTCCCCCCATTTTTATTTGACTCAATTGGGTCCCTATTTTTGAAAATTCGATGCAATTGGTTCCTTTCCGTTAGTTGACCGTTACTGGTGCTAATTATGTGC
>Ga0214544_1000480_pt1 | contig 72888 bp, 30 predicted proteins | sample CNSS3metaG_FD_160074 | JGI IMG/M metagenome (GOLD analysis project Ga0214544, IMG submission 160074) | Root nodule microbial communities from cowpea collected in UCLA plant growth center, Los Angeles, California, USA - CNSS3 | ecosystem: Host-associated > Plants > Roots > Nodule | place: USA... | reverse complement strand
CCACCCCCCCACCCCACACACACCACCACCAAACACCTAATGATGAATTTTTAACTGAGAAATAGAAAATAGATATTCATGATGGAAAACAAAATTTCACCTGTAACTTAATAAAATCTAATGTTTATTTGCTTAAAAGTGGTATTTCTAAAGCAGTCCTGATCAGCAACTGGATGTCATATGTAATCTGTTTCTCTGTGACATGCAGTGAAGCAGATGAGATATACAAAATATGTGGTGTGATAGGCAGTCCAACTCATGAATCTTGGGATGATGGACTCAAGCTTGCCAGGGACATCAACTACCAATTTCCGCAGGTTAGATTTAACCCGATCTTGCTATGTTTAGTAGTTAGCATCTAGGATGGTAGTTGCGTAATTAATTTACTATGTATGATGGCATTTCTTCTAATCACTTTATATGCCTTTTGTACTTTCTATAGCTTGCCGGTGTGCATCTTTCTGCACTGATCCCGTCTGCAAGCGATGATGCAATCAGCCTTATCACAGTAAGTAATTTTGGTATATTGGTTAGTTGCTTAGGCCTGTGAGCCATTGATCAACAAATAGTGTGTTATTCATTTTCTTTTCTGTTAATGCAGTCACTTTGCTCCTGGGATCCCTGCAAGAGGCCAACAGCTTCCGAGGCCCTTCAGCATCCTTTCTTTCAGGTGGTTTTTTAACCAGTTAATGTTTTGTTCATTTTCTTTTTTGGCAAGAAGTTATCTTTTTACTTTACAATCTGTCTTATTGGGACTTTGTACTTGTTGTAGAGTTGCTTCTATATTCCTCCATCCCTTCGCAGCAGAGCAGTAGCCAGAACTCCACCATCCGGTTTGTGTATTATTTATTTGTTAGCTAGGGACGTGTTTATTGTGCAATTGAATGGGGATTATTATTGTCCTTTCTTTCCAGCTGGAACCAGAGGAGCGCTGGATCATCAAGGGGTCAAGAGATATTCCGGTGCTTTATCCAATTCAAAGGCCACCAATAATTTTTCTTCCCAGAAATTACATCCTCCTTTAGCTTCAGGTGACCGACCTATTACATTTTATTGATTAGAACATTGCATGTGTTCTTTCCATTAATTTTCCTGTGGAGCAACAGGAACCCAAATGAAAGTTTCTGAATAGGAAAACCTAATCATTAGGGAAACGAAAAGTTAAATATTTTACTGTTCTACGTTGATTTGTATGTAAATTAACTACCCATGCTTATAATTCTTAGTAAGTAATGATTATGATGTTCAATACAGAAATATTTTGAACCTTTTGACTATATTTCAACACGGTTAGCAAGTTAGTGGTGCATTCTTATTATAGATTTAGTGTAAAATATAAGTCGACACGTTTGGGTTAGCTTGATTACTTTGAAGAGAATTCAATTATATTATGATTTGGTGTAAAATATCTGTTTGTTTATACAGAAATATCTTATCAACATAAGAGGTTTTCCCCGTTGGATTTATGTATATAATAAATAGGTTGTTTTTGGTTAGTGAAATACTCTATTTGTGAATGTGAAGACCGTTGTTCTCATCTAATCAAGAATGTTACAGGTGTGCAACGGAAGCTGGATATGGTAAATCAGGTGAGCTATTCTCTTAACATGCTTTTGTTCTTTCCACCCCTCTCACTGACTAGCCCTCTATACTTTCTTTTTACTCCAAGATTTAAAAAACATGATAACCAAATGTATTTGAAGTCCTTTTACATATTATTTGTGTACGAGGCTTATTTGTCATCTCTGATAGACTAATATGTTTATCCTAAGCTGGTTCCTTCCACGTTAAATCAATCTGTCATGCCAACGATTGCTATCTGTTTCTTCTGTAGGATGGAATTAAGAATGAAAAACCTATGAGGAGTACTAAACCAAAGTATCGACTGCCAGGAAAGGACAGCCCAAGTAAGCTTTTAAGTTTCGGGTATTTTAATTATTTTATCAAGTAGGGGTGTACCATGTAACAGGTTCGAACTGAATTGTTTTGAAATCGAACTGGTTTGGAAAAAACTGATTGTAAAAAAGAAATTTGACTGAGAAGCGTTCTAATTTTTGGCCTGTTTAGAACCTGGTATGAAAAAACCAACGGGTTTAAAACCGTTTTTATTTTAAAATTGTTGCCATCATTTGTTGTCTTAGGCCTAGTTTGGAGTTTTGTGATAAAAACCAACTGGTATAGAAATAGGTACTGAATTATATTCACTGGGACTGGTAAATACCAGATTAGAAACTGAAACAGGGCAACACCATGCTTACTTATAAGAGGTCTAACACTTTGTTTCACATCTATGCAGTAAATTAATTAAAAAAGCTATTGAAATTACGAAGTTACAAAGCTATGTATTTTTCCTCGTTTATTCCCTGACTAGTCAAGAGATAATATAAAATCCACTTTAGCTTGCTTGAAATGATATGAACTGCAAGTGTTTTTCTAATTCTTGGAATTGATTGGCATTATTTTTGAGAGATTTGTTTTGTCATTGTGTTGATTATTGTTTATGGAAAACTGTGTTTGGTTGTTGGCAGCATCTATGAACAAGGGGAGGTATGCACGTGGGGTTTCAGAAGCAGCTGAGAAATTGGGCAATTTGTCTGTTAGTAGTAGAAGACAATCAATGGGACATCCCCGTCCTCCACCAATGAAGGCTGGAGTGAATTGGATGTCTGAATCTGGAAACTTCATCCTTGGATCCGCCCAGCAGATTCAGACTGGAAGAACTTTCTCCAGAAAAGTTGCCGGATGAGTAAATATGGGACACCCTACTACAGTGCATGCTCAATGTTTGTGTGAATGTCCTTGTCTTTAAGTATATGTGTGTTTAGACTATTTTATGGCTTTGGCCACCTCTAAACTACAAAACTATTATGTATTATTGCCTGTGTTGTGAGTTGTTGGTAATCGTCTCGTACCTGTGGGACATGCAGAGCTAAACTGATACTTTAAACTATAAATAAACTTTTCCCTACTTCGAATTTGGACGAATTGTACCATTACATGGGATGGGACACCGTCTTTTTATTTGCCTATGTTCTGTATACAAGGTAAATAATATCTATAATAATAATAACAATAATAATTCCCACAAGTTATTTTTATTTTTCATTTATGCAAGTTGATCGCTTGATGATACACTGAATCTTGGCTTTATATTAATGTTCGTTCATACTGCCATATTCTTCTACTGTAATTAATATGTAAGATTAGTAGAACAGAAATTATATATGTTATTTTATATAAGCATCTCTCTTTGCACTTTATTAATTCCTACTTTATTAATTCCTTTGCTGAGAATAAACTTAACTTTTTCTTTTCCCTTTTCATTTATTTTTTGTTTTCTGTTTGCTCTCATCTTGCTCATATAGTTTTCTCTCTGGATTCATCTTATTCATGTAATAGTTGGTACCTAATATTGTTGTAAGCGACATTACAAAAAAGTCAAGATGGTATCAGAATTCTTCATGTACGTCTTTAACTATCTTGTTTCTTTCTTTTTCTTGTTTTTTTTTTCTTTTCACCCTGAGTGAATAATCAACTAATTATTTTTCTATTCATAGTTTTCTAAATCGATCCCAATGAGAATCTGACCATCCCATTGGTTTCTCATGTCCTATTATCACTGACTTAAATGCCAAAAATAAGTTGAATTCATTCATTTTAGGTCGAATCATTTACAAGTGATTTCCATGATTATGCAAAGAAAAAGTGAATATCATGAAATGCAATTTCTTAGGGGTTTGAATGATCAATATGACAATGTCCAATTATAAGTTGTTTTAATGGATCCAATGCCACATTCTAAAATCTTCTCTAATGTAGTACAACAGGGACGACAAATCACATAAATACTTTTCTCACTGGTGTGGAAGATAAATGTTGTTGCACCTGTGACTAGTCATTATGGGAAAACAGGTCACACCGAATCCACTTGTTACAGGAAACATGAATTTCCGTCAATTTATGAGAACAAGAATTTCGAGATATGCATTCAAAGAATGACCATTTGAGGTTTACAGTGGAAGAAGTAATATTGTCAATATTCTAAATATCAAGTAAGATTAACACAACAATACTCAGAAAATAATTTTTCTGCAGAAAAAACTCAATCCCTCACAAAGTCCCCACGCTTAGTGCGTTCACCATCTATTTTGTTTTGTTCTTTTTGCTCAAATGCATCATACTCAAGCGAGTTTTTCAAATTTTCTATTTTTTTTTTAATAAACACATCTCCCTCCTCTCTCTTGTGATTCAGCTACACTATTTGTAAAGAATAAACTTTATTGTTTTTATTTTCTCTTTTCTTCTAATTTTCTTTTTCTGCTCGTCATTTTGCTAATGAATTTTCTTTTTCTCTTTATTCATCTTACGCTCATACTATCGTGGTTGGTACTCAATTCAATTTGCAATAGAGAAACTGCAGAAAGTCTAGGTACAGTCACGAGTTTTCATACAATAAGGTCAAATTTTGTTGTTATTGGCGAAACATATGTTGTTGCGTAGTACTTTATCCAAAAAAGATACAAGGCTCCTTATACATTATTCGGGAACACATTCATTGAATCAACTTCTTTTATCATCGATCATTTAATTTCAAGTGTTTGATACCCACTTGTTTAATATCCGTTATTGTCTTAGTATTGTGATGTTATATGTTAGTTTTTAATATGGTGGATGCCTCATGTATTATATAAGACTCACTTTTATTTTAAGTAAATGGACTCAATTTTAATGAGTAAGGATTCATTATTACCTTCAGAACCTCTTTCCAATCATTTACTTTCATTTTGTCTTATTTTTTAAAAGTAATTTACCTCCTTTCTCCTAATTTTGAAGTAGAAGTTGTGCTTGGACAACTGAGAAACCCTCCTTCCAGCTAGGGGAAATCGTTCTCCATGTAGTTGAGCAAAACCTCCATCTCTTTTCCTTTTTGTTTATGTTTCACAATTTTGGCTTGACTCTGTCATGGCTTCACTCTCATTTCTTGAAGTTCTTTTTATTCTAGATTAAAAATGAAATGACTCTTCCCTCAGAATTCTTTCGGATTGTTAGCAATAAAGGGAATAGGTCAGTTTCTAAAAAAAAAGAAAACTATAACACATTACATTCTAAGGGGGAGTAAACTTCTTCTATTAGAAAAATCTTATATCTTATACTTATATGGTGGTACATTGTGAAACTAAAAGAAATAAAACAGAAAAAATTAACTATAAAAATTTGAATTTCATTTGAATATTTTATTCATATTAATATGATATAATATGATATGAATAGAATATTCAAATGAAATACTATAAATCTATTTATACCTCGTCTAGTATTTAATAATATAGAATATCTATCTGTATATCTATATAGATAAATATAATTTTTTATTAATAGGAACTTACTTTTCTAAGAAAAAAGTAAATAAAAATATTCGATAGAATGATAATTTCAATTCAATTATATAGATATATAAAAAAAAACCATATATAATAATAGAAATGTAATAATAGAAATGGGAATTCTTGATAAAAATGAACAGTAATAGAAAATACTTTATTTGGGAGACAATAGACAATATCTATTATCTAAATTTCTTTTTCATTATCCCTAATAGAATATCAGGCCCATCTCTGTACAAATAGAATCGCATATCAAATATAATGAAAATGCGAATATAGTCGAATGGTAAAATTTCTCTTTGCCAAGGAGAAGATGCGGGTTCAATTCCCGCTATTCGCCCTATGTATTTAATAGTCATAGTATGAAAAATGCCATAGAATTTACTGCGTATAATGCCCTTCTTTTTTTTTCTTGTTCTTGGTTGTCAGCTCCTTAAGTAGTTGAGATCTTCTTTTTTTTTCTTGTTCTTGGTTGTTTACTGCGTATAATGCCCTTCTTTTTTTTTTCTTGTTCTTGGTTGTCAGCTCCTTAAGTAGTTGAGATCTTCTTTTTTTTTCTTGTTCTTGGTTGTCAGCTCCTTAAGTAGTTGAGATGGATTGCAACTGTAGCGCGAGCAGTCTCACCTAAGCGAGACCTCTTAACTTGAGCGAGAATGAGGCAGATTTGTTGCAAACTTTATGGTTTTACTTATGGATGGATTTACTTACTCTTAAAAGCATGAACTTGTGACTATGTATGTTTTATGTGATGATATTATTATATGTTATGCTTAGTATGAAATGAGATGGTTGGTTGGTTGGGCATTGACATGAGATTATAATGCTTGAGATAAAATGTGGATTTGGTGTGAGAAACATGGACATGGCATGAGTAGACATAATTCCATGAAATTCTTGGCGAGATTTTATGGTGGTGTGGTTAGTGTATGTCTTGATATAAGAGGTGTCTAGATAAAGGAAGGTATTCTGAACTCTGATAATCGTTCACACTCATATAGAGTAGAATGATATATGTGGTAAGAGTGGCAGGAGGTCCTAATCTCTGATAGGATAATGGTATGGTCTTAGATGATCATGAATTAAACTTGTGTATGGTTGGGTAATAACCCCTTGTGTTTAGAAATTTGTAGAGTCTAGAAACTAACACATGTGCATACTTCCTTTAAAATTCTATATCAAGTGCATAATCCGGATGATTGAGTTTGAGGATCTTACATTGTTTGCATTCACATACCTTGTGTGCTTACTAAAATGTCTGTTTAAAAATGTGCTTGTATACTTATATGATGAGAGTTATTTTTATCTTTAGCTGACCTTTTTCTCTGTGTTTGTGTTTTCTGTTTCATTTTTCCTTTTGCAATGATCACCAAATACTTTGTGTGAGCACACATGGATATTCCTAAGGATCGTTCAAATGGTGGTGATGCTGTTGTCTAATTTTGGGCATGGTGGCTAATGCTCTTTTGAGCATCTTTTGTCGAACTATTTTATTTTGCAATTTTTATGAGTAAATTTCGAGTATAATTTGGATAACTATAATATGTTATCCCCTTTATACTTTTCGTTAGTGTTCTATTTTATACTGTAAACACGTGACACTCTATTTATTTCAATTATTGGGATGTTACATATTAATTGTGAGAATCTAGGTGAAAATTTAGACAAAAGCATAACAACAATGACTATGCATGAATATATTTTTTGTTTTTAGTAAAGTTTAGAATAATTTATATATTAGATACGAAAATTTTATTTGAAAATCTTTGTCTGGAAATTATGTTTGTTATGCAATGTATATTTTATGCAATTTGGGGAATTAATAAATGAAAAAATATTATATAAAAAATTATGACGTTTATAATCTTAATTGTCATGAAATATAACATTTTATGATTATAAAATTACATATGTCCCAGAAACTATTACTTTTTATTATATTTGTAACTAAAATCTTTATGAAAAGTGTTACATTTTGGAACGATAACATTGTAACTAAAATCTTTATGAAAAGTGTTACATTTTGGAATGATAACAGAGCGGACTAATAGCGGGTTTTACTATTTCATTCTTATCTCCATCCTCAAATTTAATATGTATATAATTTTTGTCTTCTCCAAATAACGGGTATACTTGTATATCCAAACCCATACTCCTTTTTTTAATGTTCAAAATATCAATTAAATTATTTAAAAAATAAAAATTACATAAACAAAATTATGACACTATCAAAATATTCAATATTAAAAGGACATTTTTTTTAAATAGTCAAATGTTAAGAAAAATATTATATAAAACTCAAATTAAAGTATCAAATATCAATTAAAGAAAATTCAAATAATTGTATAAATACTAATAATTACACATAACTAAAATTTTATGATAATAAAAAAATTTATTAATTTTTAAAAGTTCAGTAGTTTTACTTGCATTCAACCCACCCACATAAAAAAAAAGAAAAATAAAATATGATATAATAATTCAAAATAAAAAATTTAATTACTAGAATATAATGTACATTCATCATCATACTTATTTTCACTCATGAGATAATCTTTTTCATTAATTTCTTAACACCTATAAACATCAAATATAGAATATTAAGTGAGAATTCATAAAAATTACTAACAATAGATATTAATAGATTTGAGTAATTTATTTAAATGGTTTGAGTTTTATATTTCATCTATCAAAGTCTTTATAATAAAGTTGATTACGCTGAGAACTTAATATCTTATATCTCATTCATCGATAATATTATATATACACACACACACACACACACACACACATATATATATATATATATATATATATATATATATATATATATATATTAGGTTATTTAATAAATTATAAATATTAATTTAAACGGTGATGGAGATAGGACGAAGATGGAAACAAGGACAGGATAAATATGTATATATACATACCCACTTAAAAATATTGGGTATTATCCATATCCATATTCGTACTTAATCAATGCAGGAATTTTTTCAATAAGAATGGATTCAGCTAATATATATGGAGACGTGTTTATTTATTATCTCTAGTTACTTTATATGAGAGTTTAATTTTAAATGTCATAGAAGACAGAACAAATCATTTAAACAACGTCTTCTAATATTTTTCTATGATGATTCTTTAAAACAAACATAGAAAATGAATTTTTTATATCGACTGAGTAACCGTTATAGAAAGTATATTTTTTTTGTCGAATTTATCTGTCATTAAAAAATATATTTTACATTAGTAAAATATTTATTTTCATGTTATTATACATTACCATAAATGAGTATTGTAGCATACAAATTCTTTATTTCATGTTTGATAATAAGCTTTTTGATTTAATGAGATGATTTATTAAAGCTTTGACTTTAGTTATGCCTTCTTTTTTAGTTTATAAATTTGGCACATTAATATTGAATTTTCTTATATATGTTAACTTTTAATACTGTCACGAAAATTAATATCTTCACATGATTCGAATGTTTCTATATTAGAATATATTACATTGGAGACGAAACCTACAATACAACCATATAATTATGGATAATTTTTTTATGAAGTCGAGTGCATTTTTAATAATATTCGGAGATTTAATTGTTTTTTCTTTTCTTGTATTTAACTAATTAAATAAATCAATGAGTCTTATTTTTAGATTCTGAAACTTTTTCTAATATGGTATTTTTTCATTCTTTAAAAGATGAATTTACTTGTTGATCAAATCTACAAGTCTTGGACATTACATTGTTACTTTTAATAGAATCATTGTCATTCATAAATGAAAAATTATAGTTCAAAACAATAACCATTTTGAATGTCTTTTGTTATATTATTTCTGTTTTCTATGATGTCTTTATTACTATTCTCCAAAACGATTAAGCATTATTATAGGTTTTGGAGGATTGTTGTGGTAACTATGAAACATCGACACCCTTCAATGAAGAAAAACTAGTCTCCAATTTTAAAACCTCGTCATTCGTCAATGTTTTTGTTATATTGTTTCATACTAAAACTTTTAATTTTAGAAACTAAGAGCTGAGATTTCATCCCACTGTCACAAAATTGGAGATCCTATCCCACTCTCTAATTCCTTAATTGAGAAAACGGCTATCCCATGAAATTTATTAGTTGTAGAGTTTACATTACTTTTTTGTGATAATCATTATTAGTAATTTGTGGTATTAAATTTTGCTTGTATTAATAATCTAATAATGTGAATGTTGTTTTTCACATTATTATTGTTTCAGATTTGTGATAAATCCCTAACTACTTTCTCCAAATCATAACTACACATCTCTATATATAGGTTTTGGTGACAACTATTTGATTCCTTAATAGACCCATGTGTTACCAATCAATTTTGTTAAAGAGACTCAGGCTCAATTCCATTGGATATGAACCATAATCCTAAAAAGTTATACAAAGGAAAAGCCCGAACCATAATCCTTAAAAAAAGTTATACAAAGAAAAAATCAGTGATTTAGAAATTGTGTCAAGAAAATTTGGGTCCAATTTGCGGACCAAGTTATACTATCATGATAAAATAAACTGGAACTCTTCTTTGGAATTTCAATATACTTAAGAAAAACCAGATCCAATCTGCAGGATTAGTATAGACCATATTGCAAATGTTGCTAACAAATCAGATCCAATTTCCAAATGTCTTTCTTTTTGTACAAATGCTCACTTTTCATGATCTAGAATAGTTACCAGGTTGCTGGAATCAAGATAGACTATCCACCCATAAGATGGGAAAATAACATATTAACAAGCACCTTAAATCTTGAAATAAAACATCATGACTCGCCTCACCTCTGATTCAAATGTGAAACAACTCTTTTGTTCTGTAAACTTCGTTCTACATAGGTTGTCCAGGTAGCCTATAGTTTCCAATACCATGCAATGCGGGGCTTGCATTGTTTGAGAGTATCAACAACTTCATAGAACTCCACTTATAAACTGGAGTCAACTACACTACAATCTCTAGGAAACAAAATTGAGGATTCTACCCGCTTGGGACACATTCTCTTCAAGGCCACCACACGTCAAAGGTATTGAGCTTGTATTCTTTCTCTGTTGTCTTCCCACCATTTCTTTGCATGCCCCTCCCCAAATCTCTCCCGGCTGCAGATAGAGTTCATAAACTCCAAAATCAAAAAACCATATATCTGTGTGTATTTATGTATAAAATTTTGATTTTTTTAATGAAATTTGGCAACATGTCAACATGCAGTCTATTGGACAATTTCATCATTTCACTTCATCAACTAAGTACATGTTCCTCGGATCATGTTCTTCGGTAGGAACATGTCACATGTTTTATTGAGGAGGAACCACTAGAAACTAGGAAAATGCTGACATGCATGATGATAACATAACATTACCTGAATCTGACACGACGCAGCTCCTTTGTTCCATCAGCTAGTTGTCGGATCGTAATGTACACTCCAGGTTCATCTTGCTCTATCCATTCTGCCTCCAGGTCACTGGCATTGCTCATTGAAGGCTCATCTCTAGAAGAAGTGGTTGTCCTTGATGCTTCCACAGATGACCCTGCTGGGAAGTTTTGACCACCACCTTGATCCATGGCTTCAGATTGGTTATTCAATGAGGGTTTATAGTGATTCCTTGGTGTCCATTCCTTCAACGACATCGACCCCGGGCTTTCTTGTCCAGATGTCAGTCTTGAGTATGAAGAATCTCTTTGCTGTTCAAAGCCAACATAGTATGTTCACAAATCTTGAACTCAATATAGTATTTCTTTTATGGTAGTGTTGTTGTTGTTGTTGTTGCAGTCTTTTTCATTAAAAATTACAAGGTCGATGAAATGAACTGTTGTTAACAACTTAACATCGTACTGGTGTAGAAGTTGCAGATTACCTCATCCTCAGATCTGGAAGGAGTGTTAAGAGCTTGTCGATTGAATCTCTGGACATTGTAAAGCTCCATGATTCTGTCATAATTCTCACCCCACCATTTTTGAGCTTGCCACTTGTCAAAAATCTCTCGGCTTCAAATTTAAATGGTAAGTGCTTTCAGTCTCTAACTTCAGTAAAACAACTAACAATATTCTCTGTATAATAATAAGTCCTCATAATAGGTACATATTATTTCACAACTTTCAATTCAAATCTATCTTTACAAATGAAATCGTGTCAAGAGCAGTGGTAACAATGCAGAGTTAGGCCAACAATTAATAACTAATTTAGTTATTAATTAATACTCTGAATAAAGATTCATAGTAAAACAATTCGCTATCAAGGATTGTGAGTGATTTCTTAACATACCTGAAGCGAATTCTTTTGAGATCATTTCCCCCATTAGGGAGAGAAACAAAGGTAATGTGAACCCCTGGCTCCACCTGTGCCATCCATTCCTTGGTTTCATCCTCTTCCTCAACAACTACATCACATGCTGGTGCTGACTCTGGCCCTCTAGAGGTCCTATCACCATTCAATCCACCCATAAATCTTTGGTCTGGTCTACCACCAGGTAAATAGGAGCTTGTGAAGTCCCAAGCAGGGGTTGAAGCTGAGCTTGCTCCTCCAATATAGGGGTATGGAACCCCTTCTGAAATGGTGTCAAAGTCGGGATATGGCCTCTGTCCTTTCTTGTAGGTACTGGACCCTGTGCAAGGTCTGCACTGCTTGTAAGAACCTGAAAACTTCAGTACCATATCCTTTAACTGCGAATGCAGAAAAGGAAAATAAAGAATCAGATTAACATCAATGCATTAAACATTTTGATTCAATTACGTACCAAAGATATCTATTTTCTGAGAAACATACGAAATTTATGACAAGTGACATTTGATAAACAGACAAGTCCTTCTTGGACGAAAAACTAAGAAAGATAATCACATGTCTATCTAGCTGCAGATGAACACTCTCAAATGGCGAGAGAAGTTACTTTCAATAGAGCAATTATTTTAAGATTGATTATAAAATGTTTTAACGTAACACGCCACCAAAAGATAAATTTAGACGTGAGACGTGCCATCAGAATACTGTTACATAAAAGTGCATTAAAATTATTTCAAAACGAATATAACTGTATCGTATATTTTTCAAAAGTTGCATTATACATACGTGTACTTGGTCAACACTACACCTTCATGTAAACCTACTTTTACAGATCATGCCACTTTATCAGAATATCTCAAACTTTTAGAAAAATTGAGATTCTTGAATAGTGACACATTCTGCATCTATGGATTTGACCAATGACACTTGAATTGGGTAGCATCTGATGGGGAAGCGTTTAAAAAAATATTTTTAGTGCTTAAGAATGTGTTAATGCTTTCAAAACACCTGAGTGCTGTACTTTCCCCTACAGCTAACAATGTAGATCTCTCCTTTACATATTCCCTTTTAAAAATCCAATATAATCGTATCATCCGGTGATGCAGTTGATGAACAAATAATTATATACTGAGAAACATTTCTCAACTTGCCAGAAGAAGAAAATACAATTAAAGTTTCCCACTTTCAAAGCCCTTTTAGTTTAGTGATATTGGACCACCCCTTCCCCACATCCACTAAGATTTCAACAGAACATTGCAGCAGAAGTGTTTGTGAAATGGCTTACATGGGAAGAGTAGGGAAACTTAGTTGGGATGTTCAGAAACAAGAACTAAAAAATATGTTTGGATGAAACTAGATGGAGTCTAAGGTTTCAGATTTGTGTCATTTTCGAAGCATCGTGCAATAGCTTTACAGCTGGTATGGTGGAGAGTGTACTTGGGCATAGGATACAAGTGGATGACAACAACAGCAGTGAACATGAAAGTCCATTATAGGAACCTTATATATATCCTACTATCAACTATGTACCCCCAATGGAAAGCATTTCCTGTTTGCACAAATCTCCAACAATATCTATCCAAATATTACTTGTCAACATTTTCACACAAATCAGAAACATATGGTTCAAAATGGGCATCAGAACATGCCTCAAATACAAGTCTAATGATATTTCAACCAAAGTTCCCCATCTTTTTAAAAGGGGTTAGTGCCTAGCTTAATATTAAGCATGAAGATGAGGGCAACTAGTATGAAAATATATACAGGAGAAAAAGAATTGATAGGTGCACTCATTAGCAAATAGTAACAGTGAACCTACTTTCTTTCACTCACATAAAACCGTTCTCTTCCTAGTGACTGTTCATTAACCAATAATTGCCATTACAACACCTTAACAACATCATAATGACTCATCAATCCACCATGACCGTTATACGGCTACTAAGCCTAACCGTTATTCTACTTGTGGAGGACCTACTACTACCAATATTCTATTGAGAACCTTAAGAAATGCAAACACATTTTTCTGACAAAAACACTTCGCAAATGATATATTTTCTCCCATAATAAGTATCTATACATGCTGCATATGGACATAATAGAAAACTTTTGGGACGACAAGAATTCAAGGATGGGCCACACACCAAGATACGAATATAGCATTCCCTTCTGTGCTAGGCATCTTTTGTGAACATTATTACCTAAACCGCGGAATGTGGAACATGTTGCCACATTGCCACTGCTGCTCTTCACGTCCCAAATCAAAGAAGATTTTCATTTTCACAGCACATTAACTTTTACTTGTTTAAAAAATGCAACTTAAGGTAGTTTTGCAAGTCAATGATAAGTGAATAATAACAAAGTACTAACTCTAGGCTATACCAGCACTAGTCAAATGATAATGAAAACCCGGCACGTTATATGGTAATAAAATTCTACAGCGCGCTCTAGCTATGTACATTGGAAACATAATGCTGTCACTGTTATAAAGTCTGATTCAAACAAACCAACTTGCTCCTCTAATGTGGTATTATAAGTAGCCAAAAAGGGTACTGGTAACCTACTTGGCAAGTTGGTTCCGTAATTTCTAACTCTAGAGAGAATAAGAAGCACTGGAACCGACTTGACTGGTTGAAAATGCTATATGGTCACGTCACGGCACCACCACATGCATGAAAATAAAACCAATTAATGGAGCAAACCGTGGACCATCCGTCAACAGCAAAAGTGCCGAAAACGCACCACACTTGCGTCATCCTAAACCAAAACAATCCTCACCTATGATGCATATATAATATATAAATATCTCTAAGAGTGTGTGTTAATGTGTATGTGTATACGTGGAGGTAAAAGATTCAAAAGGGGTGGTCCCCACCGTAGAATGAGGACCCCAATATTGGTTTGATTTTGTTGGTTTTCACTAAGATGGGAAAAGAAGCTAAGCTGCAAAAGAAAAGTTTGTAGGTGTGAAGAGTGAGATGGGACTAAGAACCTGCGCACTCAGACTTTTGACAACTTCTTTTGTACTCGACGTGCCACTCTCACAACCTTCTTCCCCTTCCTCCGCCGTTTGCTTCGTACACGCTATGCATGTAAACATTTCCACCACTTCTCAGAGATACTCACTTTTTTTTTGTTTTCCTCCTGCACACCAACAGCAAAGAAACAAAGCATTTATGAGCGAAAAAGTGCAAACCATATCAGTTAATACGCACGCCGCTGGTTTTGAATGGAGAAAGAAACACATAATAAAAAATGAAAAACGAAAACGGTTCGGGATAAAGTCGAGAGATGAGAATATATAGGTGGAGGGAATCACTTTCATTGAATAAAACAGTGACAGGGAATGACCATTTTTGGCAAGTAAAAGCAATGGTTAGAGATAAAGAAGGCACCGAAATAAAGAAGAACCAGAAGAAGCAACCGAGTTAGAATGCAACTAACGAAATAATAAGAATAACGATAAAACAATTGAAAAGAAAACTGGTCAAGTAACAATATATCCTTCACGAGGAACAAAATGGTCCTTAGCTAAAAATACAAAAGGGTAAAGCAAAGCAAAGCAATCTTGAGCAGCGCAAGGCTCGGGATCAGAGCAAGAGCAAAAGCTACAGGCACCCCAAAACCGAAAAGAAGGAATAATTGAAAGCAGAAAGAAACAAAACGGAGGCAACTGCGAATAAATGCAAAGAAAGACTGAAGGGTCATTGATCATCCTCGTTAGAAGAATGATCAAGAATAATTCCACATTGCCACATACTTACTTGCTGCTGCTGCAAGCAGTGATAGAAGGTAATAAGTAATAATAATGCGGGTTGGTGCTTTATCGTACACAAATCGAAAATAAAAGAAGCAAAGCGTGTCGAAGCCGAAGTTTTCTGACACGTCCCTCACGCACCCGTCTACTCTTGTGATTCTCTTCTTCTTCTCTCTTTATCTTTTGTGTAAATCGCAATCAATCCCCGCTCTCCGAGATAACACTCCAAAACCAAAAAGCTAAGCACCACCGAGTCCCAGACCGTGTCCGACTCACCAACCAGCTTCTAGAGAGAGAAACCACTACCCTTCAGAGCTACTGCAATTATTATTATTATTACTCGTTACAAAGAAAACAATAATACAAACAAAAAAAAGGTTATTGTCACACACTAAACAAGAAACAACATGGGTTGAACGTGAAAAATTGTTTGTCGGAGGATGAAAGGTGTGTGTGATGCAGGCAAAGAGACATGAGAAGAAGATGAATAAGCAGAAGAAGAGAATTGTTGTGTCGTAAAAGTGATGTCATTGGTATAAATAGCTATTCGAAAACGACTTACCAAGGAAACCTCAACTGCTTCTTCTTGTGCCTTGTCTCTCTGCACACTCCCTCACACACACTAAGGAATCTTCTACGATCTTGTTCAAAGCTTCAGGTTTCGGTCCTCTTTATACTCCTTCCTTCTCTTCCCTCGGCCTCGTCGATGGACGGTTCGTCTGCACCACAAGCACACGCTTTTGTTTCGCTTTCGGAGGCGCACCCGACCCCCACCACCACGAAAACCGTGCTTGCTACGTTGTCGTTTTCCGCATGGCCATGAAAATGATGAAATCGGTCCACATGCCAAATTGCTTGGGATCCCAAACCTAATTGTCGAGTTCCATGTCAATGCAACAAAACAACAAAGATTGCGCTACGCACAGCTCACACATGCTCTGTCAGTTACAATGAAGCACTACAATGCCATACAAAAACACTGACACACGATAATTTCGAGATGAGAACGAGAACTCCACGGAGAGAAATTGCAATGCTGAGCTGGGAAGTTCAACAGAGAGAGCAACAGAGGGTGTGGGTGTGAAGAAGTTACGGAACGAACTGAGACGAGAATTTCGGGGGTGGCGATATTTTGAAGAGAGGAAGACAGTGTTTGAGGTTGTCGTATTTATATTTGAGGCTGTGGGGGTGACGGCATCAGGTTTGGGCGTTAAGTTTTTTGAAGCAAAATGTTTTGAGAGAGAGAATGAACACTGGGACCTACATGTCTGGTCCAGGTTGATCCAATGGTGGAACGTGTAACTTTTTTTGTAAGATGACGCTACGTGGGGTTTTCTAGTTGGCTTTGATCATTTGATGTGTTTTTTAGAGGAATGGATGGCTGGGATTCGCTCAGGAGATTGGGGTTTGACAGGTTTCAAAATTTTGGAACTTTCCCATCCAGCTTGTACGTTTAAATTTAGGTTTTATTATCATTTATTTTTCGTATCTAAATTAGCCTTTTTCAAATTATTTGTTCTTTTCACTAACGTCTAATTTATCATTTTTTTAAAATCGAAATAAAAGCATTTTTGTTCGTCGTGCTACTCTATTAAATATTTTTATTTCCCATAACAAAAACCATGCATTTTTATATATAAAAAATAAAGCAGAAATGGGAGATTTAAGTCAATAATTAGAAGTTATAAAGGTTAAATTATTAGAAAGGGGAAATTCGTCACGTATGTACACAAACTTATGATTGAATATTCATATCAGCTTACTTTGAAGTGGTAATGAACCATTCTAAAACTAACTTAATTAAACATAACTACAATAATTATTAATGTGAGGGTTCAATAAGTGAAAACTTAACCAATATAGGTTGTTAATTTTGTTATAAAGTAAAGAATAACTTGCATTTTTCGAAAAGAGAATCAAGAGAGAAAGAATAACGTTTCCTTCCATGTTAAGTGTACGTTTTGAGCTTTATAAGGGTTGCATGTGCAACAATTTTTTGCCATGCTAAACAAACTAGTGGTGTACTTCAAACCCTAGCTACATCACTAGAGATTATTCTAAACTTGATTCTTTTTTGTGATCATCGATCCTTTTCATAAAAAGTTCATCACTGTCTTCTTCAATGCCTCAAGTTTCTTTCTCAAAATACCACATGCATTAAGCTTATTCGATCAAAAGACATGTATATGGAGAGTAATGGTGATTTTCCAATTCATACTTCTCAAACTTAGAATAATATACAATAAAATTAACAAGTTTGATATGACAAATCTATGATTCTAGATTTTAGATAGATTCTATCAAAACAAGTATTAATTAATTTTGAGAGCTGAACTTATCCATGGATCATATCCTTTTAATAAGTTTGATAGGACAAATTAAACCAAAACTAATCATAATTAATTGTTATGCAAAGTTGGTTTACACACAACCCATTTCTTATAGATCTTTTTTTTTCTTGCAAATTACCACTTTACAAGCAAGGTTATATATAACACTAGGCAAAAGTTATTTTAAAGTCATTTAAAGAATATGTATTTTCAAAAATTATTTAATTTTTCATTTTATGCCATGCAAATATTCGGAAAGTATTTCTTTTGATTGATAATTAAAAATATTTTTTTCTTGTGTCTGAATACAAATAAGATCTTAATGAAACTACTTCCAATAAACTTATGGCAACTAAACATAGTTAAATAATGTCATAATCTATCCACGTATGTTTTGAGTAATGTTTAATTCTCACATTAATACTTACAAAACTACTATTTCTGAAAATAAATTCAAACCATCAACGTCAAAAACACACATTTGATATAGTAGTAAACAATTATTAACAGTTTACACAATGTATAGTAATTTTGTGAACTTATCCGTTAATGGTGAAAATTTTACAATAATTGTACATAGAAATCAAATTACTAATTTTTTTTTTCTTAAAACGGTTATCATCGAGCAATAACTAATAAGAATTTTCTTAACTACCCATATGCATTTTATAAACTTTTTTTTTCTTGGAGACCACAAAAGTGGGATTTTTACCATTACAGTTAAACACGTATTTGTTTTGGTATTAAAATAATTATTGTGCTTTAAGAAGCAAATTTTAACATAAATCTAATTACGTACACATAGGGACTAAAATTACTCAATAAAAAGAAAAAACATGATGAATAAAATTGCACATAAAACTTGAAACAGAGAGAAACAGAAAGAAAAGAAAACAGAAGGCATCTTAAAAGGGACAAAAGTTGAAGCACTGTTGGAAAATACCCTCTGCTCCAAACACGACATTTCCCTATTCTGTCTGCTCATTTACTGAACTAGAATCGTACCTAACTCTGCTTTTTTTTTTTCCCACTGAATGTTACTTCTGATGATTCAACAACTAAACTTATGGAGATGAACATGGCTAAAATTCAATTTAACTTCAATTAGGTATAAATTACTCTGTAAAAAGATTATATGATGCATATTAGAAATCTATTAAAAGGGTTATTTAACATGTTATGAACAGAGTAAACTAAAAAGTGTGTGTAGGATAAAGTTTTATATTAAGCAGAGATAATGATAAAGGTAATTCTGACCTTATTATAAACTAAAAAAGAAAAGGTTAAGATGAGATTGATGATGGAAGGAACGGTAGGTTACAGAACCGTTTGGTCCAATCAGTTTGCAAGAGTTTAAGTGCCACTGCAACAATTGCTTTCTCAACATATCTGTGTGAGAGAATCAAAATCAAAATTGGAATTGCAATAGAAGCAACATTTTCAATAATGCTTCCACACAAAAAAAGAAAAAAAAAAACCTGAAACAGAAGTAACTCGATTGCATGTGAAATGTTTGGTTACAAAACAAAATGATTTTTTTTTCTCTTATTGGGTTGCTTATATATAAAAGGATATGAATATGAAATTTCATAAATACTGAAGATAAAAATATAAACAAAAGTATGTGTCTTCCATATTTTTAAAGGCTTTATTCTTCACTTTTCTTTTCAGTTCAGAAAGAAACACTTTTAACGTGGGATTCATATAATTTTTTTACTTTTGTTTTCTTCCAAATTTTGGTCCTTTTATTTTCAACTAAACCGACAGATGGTTAGTCTCTTTGGTATGTCTATCTTACAGTCATATCAGGAAGTTGGAGGGAATAATGACTGTCCTAGGCTTATGATTAAAAAGGGTTCTAGTTTTCTTTTACACCATTTTAATATCATAAAAAAAAAACTGATTTTTTAAATATATTTCACTGATCACACAAACCCCTTTTCAAAGATGATATTTTATGTTTATGTGTATCTAAAGGTAAAAAAAATATATATTTTACACTGTTTACACATTAAAAATCTTTATTTTACTTGCTCCATCATCATAATATATGAACTGTGCTGTTTTGCTTTTGCTATTTTGCCTCCTTTCCATGACTAATTTACAAGGCATGGCATAGTCAGAGAGTGTGTAACCCAAACCACTTCTCCCCAGAAGAGTATAGAGTAATTTGTACGGCAACCAGAAGACCACTTGCCACCGGCTATACCGGTGACCGGTGTCACTTTTTGGCCTTGCCAAGGTGGGTGTGCAACTGGTCATCATAGGTTGTGAGTAGTGACGGATTGAAGTGTGTCTCAGAATTTGTAGGTTAAAATTATTATAAATTTTGATAATTTTCTTTTACAAAAAATTATCAAAATTTTATTGTTTGATTATTATTAAGTATTTGAAAAAAGATTATTTTGTTTTTCTAATTTTATATATTTGAATCCGTTGATCGCTGCTTATATAATAAATCTATGTGTAATTGAGAGTGTACAAATACACAACTTGACTTCTAGTTAACTTAGATCTTGGATCCACTTATGGTGGTGACCATGGCTGCAAAGTTTGCAATATAGGCAAGTGATAATGTGCTTTACCCTTAACTTAACCCATCACTTATTGTCTTTGTCCTTTGCTTTATTCCTAGGGCTAACTCTCTCTTTAAGCAAAGAATGGTTGGAACCACAATATAAAACTACTACAAATTCTCTTTTTGTATTTCTCTGCATGTGTCAGCATGCCACAATATTTCTTTTGTTGCTTAGTGTCTTCTCTTTCTGAGCCTGAGAGAGGTTATTCCATGTGTCACCATCTGCGGGGCCATGCTTTTGCTAAAGAAGTTTTTACCGGATCTTGTTAGTGAAGAAAGCATAGTCAAGCTTCAATTCAAATATATATATACACATATACACATTGCTCTGATTTTCAATACAACTCAATTCAAATATAGCCGACACTTTAATTACCCTCTTTGTTATTTTGTTCATCTCTCTTTATCTTGTATGTTTAAAGACAAAACACAATTCTTAACTTACAAAATACAATTGTTTTCTTTTCTGTTGCTTATTTGCAGGCAGCACAGACCAAATCTTTGTTTTCTGTCACTTTGAGGAGGGTCTTTGTTTCTAATATGATATACCCTTTTGTAAAGTCAAGTGCTAAATAATTCTCTAGAAGTTTAAGGAACTTAAATCTCTTCATTCATATATTATACATACGTATAAAAAAAAATTGTGGATCAAATTCATGTTGTATATATCAAAACTGTCACATCGTGCACTTGCCATTACAAACTCCATGTGTGTGCATTGGACAAATACAAGTCTTGTGTATGGATCCAAATATTGTAATGCTGAAAGCCTTAGAATCTATACGTTTCATCAAGCTTGTCAAAAGTCATGTTCAAAAATCCCATGAAAGGTTGAGAAGACATGAAAACATGGTGTAGATTATGCCACTTTTTAACGTTAGGAATGTTCTGTTTTTTTTCTAGTGAGCAATAACAGGTAGTGGTAGTAGATATATATTATTGTACTACAAAAAGTGATCATAAAGCTCTTCATTCGGCAGTCCCTCCCTCAAAGCAAAATCCATACATAATCTCAATCCCCAAGTGTTTCTTTCCCCATTTCCAATGTTAGGTTCTGATTACTTTGGTTTTTATATGATTCTTTTGATTTCTTGCTTCAGATTAAAAACATTGCTCACCATGTGTTAAAAGAAGAGACACGAGTGCGCTGTCTCGTGCAAATATACTGTTTATTGAAGCTTTAAACCTATCCGTACGTCATTCTTATACATGTATATGCTCGAGTAGCTTGAGTATGCAACTTGTTTCTAACTCAATTTCATGCATGTTGCAAATTCAAACAAAAGAATCTTGGGGTTTTGCCAAAAAATGTGGATTCCTAGGTCTTATGTGTAGTCTTATCTATATGGCTTCTTACAAAGTACATCGAAAGCATGCAAGGGCCAAATTGTAAGGATTTGCTTATTCTTAAAGGAACCTTGTAATGATTAAGGAATAAAGAGTCTAATTAAGATGTGATGGGTTTAATATCATTGGAACTATGTAGATTGATTTATAAAAGGAGAAGAATATATCAGCCTGTTGCATGATTCGATTTTTGATGATTTGAGAGGGAAAGAAAGGAGAAAAGGGTTGATTAGATGGAGAGGACAACTACATTTTTTATGGGGGAGGGAAGGAAATTAAATTAAATAAGCGTAATCTGAATATTCAGCTTGTTTTTGATTCTGCATAATGAGGATAAGATTATCTGTAAAGAAAAGAAAAAAACAGGATCACAGAAAAAGATAAAAATATGAGCTCGAACTATTCTCTTCTGAACAAAGAGGAAAACATTCAATAAACCACTTTCTTTTTCATGTTGGTCCTCTTTACAGAGACAAGATTTAAAACTGTCCATGTAACCCAAACCCTTTAAAGAAAAGAAACGGAGTTGCAGCAAATTGTTATGTTGCAGCAATTTGATTGATTTACCAAAGGGAAGTGCTGAGTTCTGCATATTTATTCTGCATATTACTTTACTGTGGAGGAAAAGGACACATTACTCCACCTGCCTGTGCAACATAAAGACATGATGAGTCAATGTAAGTTCAGGTGTAGAATTGCACGTGTTTTCCACTACACCATGCACTGATTGGTCATCAATCACTTGAATAAGTTCCAACTCATGATACAGTAAAGCAAACTTTTATTTTCCATTTCTTTCATTAAAATACTCAACATGCTTCTCTACAGATACCCCAAAGTTTTCAGAAGCAATTGACTACAATATATGGCTTTGACTATGCACAAGTAATAGCTAAACTGATAGAATATTGCTTGTTCATGTATAAATTTCATGTATAAATTGCGCAAACATATCTTGTAACTGATAGAATATGGCACGACTTTAGTTGTGACAATGTAGACTGACAGAACTTGCAAGCAGTGATAGAATCTAGATTCTCTGGTTTATTTGTGCTGTTTTTTTTTTTTGCTCTGCCTTAATATATACTGGACATTGATTTTTATGTTTTAAAATATATTAAAAGAATTTTAATATGTTAATATCAATGAATGCTCAATATTCAATAGAGGACAGCACACAAAAAAACTCGAGAAAATCTAGACTTGGAGCGATACTATGGAGCCTCTCTTGAAATTTGGATCTTTTATGGGGATTTCACCTGCATGGTCACGATTGATTTATAACATCACTTTTACGTGACAGAGAAAAGAGAATGATTACTGTTATTGTTCTGTTCTAAGTCATTCAATTATCTTTAATAATTTGCAAGCACATTGTTAGGATATGATCACCCCTGTATTCCATATCAGTTAAGATTGGATCAATTCTGATGCTTGATCCAACAATCAAAACTAGAACTCAATATGATTGGTTTGAACTTTCTTTTTTTCCTCGGATTGAATGTATCTTTCTGTGTTTAAACTGAGTAGCATAAATTTAAAATGAGAAAAAAAATTCTTAAGATATTTAAAATATCTGTATATTCAAAATTCAAACTCAAATCACTGTTTATGCAGAAGCAATGTCAAGCCAACCAATCAGTGTATGTGCTTGGCGGTGGTGATAGGCTTCAACTTTAATCTTCGTATTTTAACCTTCAATTGATGTATGTGCATTGATCCCATTAGAATTTTGCTTGTGCAGATTCAATTCGATCACCTTGAAATTATACCTAATAATTAACAGAAACTTAACAAAACTATGCACACCATTTGCTTAAAGAAAACATATAGAATATTAAGGTTGACAAAAAGTTTCAGAAAACATTTTTTATTTAATTATTTTGTATATTTTTCATTGACGAATCTGTATAAAACAATGATAGATTACAAATGTTACATTTCTGTGAAGTGTTATATAGAATTTTAAATACAATTTTAAAGTAATATTCATAATTTGAATCATGGAGAAACTAACAGTACAAAAAGAGAATCAAATCACAGATACACTAAAATTCAGAGATTAAAGATGTATTTAATTCAATATGGTAACACTCCAACTCTTACGAGATGGAGACTTGCACGGTACGAAGATCAACTAGCATGTTTCTCAAGAAATTATTATGAACAACAAGATTTATAAACTCAATTTAAGAGAAAAAAAAACTACACTATAGATCAAGCCAATGCAATAGTCTAAAAAAATTGTAGGGAAAATAAGCTCATTTTTTTTCCTCATATGGATGAAACTGAGTTTGAATTAGTGAAAAAAAAATGAATAATTAATGATATAAAATAAATCTTATGTTTAATTAGATGTTTTAAGTTAACATTGTTATTTAAAATAATTAACTTCTTTTTAGATTTCCCAAAAGAAACATGTTTTCTACAATTACTTGCATATAAAGGGAGATTAACATTATTTATAGTAATTGGTTTGATGTTGGTGATGCGAAAAATAATTACTCACAATCTAATAGCTTGTAATCATAACCTCCAAAATTTTGTTAATATAAAAAGCCTTTCCTGTATTATATAAATAACCTATGATTATATTATATAATTTTCACAACTGTTACCAAGCAAGAGAGAAGAGGATTATAGAGATTTGTTATAATCCACACCAAACTACATTGAAGCACCAAACAAAAATGAAACATTGAAGGGCAAAAGAATGGGCTAATTCTTCCTAGATCCACCTCTAAGGGACTGCCAAAAAACAGGCCAATTCTTTTGAGCCTCATTCCAACCCCAAAAGGAACCTTCCCTTAATGGGTCCCAACTGGAGGACACAATCCCATAACTCACTCCCAACAAAGCAGAGCCAAAGAAAAAGAAGGACACAATGAAGGGCACCCAAGTGGGCACATCAATCTTCAATCCAACCTTAAGATAGTAGAAAAATGGGAAAAACAAAAGCCCAATACCTAGTGGAATCCCCACTGAGACTCCCATCCTGTTCATCATCCTGTTGGTCACTACCTCAGGAATAACTCCTCTGTCTGGTTCTTCCTCTTCATCATCATCATCATCTTCATCTCCATCTTCTACATACTCCCTTTTCATCTTCTTGCTCTTCTTCTTTTTCTTTTGAGAAGAAGGTCCAAACCCCTTAGGCTCCTTAAAAGTTGCACATATAGGTGCAAGGTGTGACAAATGAACCTGATGATGAAATTCTGATCTGTGAATTGGGAACTCAAACTTCACATTTTCACTGAAATAGCTATTTCTGTTGAGTCTCCATATATTAATCCTACCATGCTGCAGTACACAATTCAGCAATCAGAATCACAGACACAAAACTACACAACATTATAGTTACTTCTAATGTCATGAACAGAAAATTTGAACACTACACTATGCTAATTAGTTAATTAATTCTTAAGCAATAATCAGAATCACACGAAGCAGAATTCCAATCCTAATGTCTTATCCAGTAGTATTCTAAGTAAGGATAAATATTCTGTTTCCCCCGTATCAATAGTGAGGCAGAAAGGAAACCCAATTGCGAAAGACTAGGTTAAATTGGCAAAAAACAAAAATTGAAAGCATCTTTTTTTTTTTTCAAATAGACGAATGTTTTGTAGAGTTCATCGGATCATAATTGTGTTATAGAATAAATAAATAAATAAAAGTGGAGAAGGGTTAAGAGAAAGAGAGAGAACCGTGTGAAGAAACTGTGAATTGAAGAATGTGGCAGCAGTTGCAACCATTATGCTGTGCCTGAGGGAAAAATGGCTCAAGATTGTAAGCAGGGTGGGGAGTGAAACATGTTTTGAGTAGGAAAATAGGAACACAGAAAAAGGAAGTAAATTAGGATTTTATTTCAAGGGTGAAGACATCATAGGAGTGATAATTGAGGAGAGTTTTTTAAGGATAAGGTTTTGTTGTGAAGGAAATCTCACACTTCCAACATTTGCTTCCTTTTGGTTTTGGATATGTAGTAATCTGCATATTTTTGTCCTCAGACGTCGACGTATGGAGCTGGGCCGTACTGCATCTGGGCCAGTCAACGGTAGTAGTTTTCAAGTGGACAACTTATAAATTGAAATTACTTGTTGCACCTTTCGTTTTTCTTTTTGCACCTCAACATTTCCGAAATTTATTTTAAGAAACACAAAAGCAGTTCCGAAATATTTTTGGACAGCAATCACCCTCTCCTTCTTAGGGAAAAAAATTCCTGTAGCTTTTTTGATGGGGGGGTGGGTGAAGAAATGTGATAGGGTGTACGAAGCAACACCCCTTGTAAATGCCCGCAAAACAACCTCTTTTATCCTAGTCTTCACTTCTTCTTTTTCTTAAATACAAGATTATATAATTTGTTTTTTTTTATTCTGAAATATACAATTTAAAATATAAATCTTGTATTTTAAATTATTTAATTTTTTATTTTTCATTTTAAATTGGATAATTCAATATATTTTTTATTTTGCATTAAGAAATGCATAATCTGAAATGCAAAAGTTGTATTTCAAATTTAATATAATCTTTATCCTTATATTTCAGATTATATATACCGGAATATATACAATTTTGAATATTATATTTATATTTCGGAATAATATATTTTTTTATTTTGGATAGTGCATAAGAACGTCTTCATATTTTCATATTGTACATTCTGAAACTCAAAAGAAAAAGCGAAGCGAGTAAAATTGAAATTTTTAAGTGAACGAAGGTATAAGGAGAAAATATGGAGGTGCAAGAAAAGAAAAAAAGCTGTAAATCAGAAAAAACAAATGGCCTTATCCCAAATGGGCCTCCATTAAATCAAGTAGACAATTGGAAGGAAGAAACCCATGGAACATGATTGAAGTGCCAATTTGGTGAGAAAATATTCATTTAAAAAAAAAGACAAACTTTACTAATAAAATTGATTATGCGTTACTAATACGAGTTTTACAACATTCATAAAAATAATGTTTCCATATAATATTCTAATACAGCTGGATTGTTATTTTTAGGGACTAATGAGTTAGATGTTTTTATTCATATAAACAATGTCTTAATATAATATTCTAATACAACTGGATTATTATTACTAGAAATTTAACATAGCTTAAAGGCGGAGAGAAGAAAATCTCTTACGTATATGAAAGAAAATTTCATAAGAAATTGAATTTGAATTTGAATTGAATGAAGGTTTATATTGTTTATTTTATTTAACTGTTTTGTTTAGATAAATCAATTCAAATTTAATGAATATTTTTTTTTAATTTAAATAAAGTATTTCAATATCAGTAAATATAAAAGAATATTTAAATATTAAATAGTTGTTAAAAAATTTTAAAAATATCAAAATTTATTATTTTTGTATTTGATGTTCTTTTTTCTGTCAAAATCGTCAAGATTATTTTAAATGATATTTACAAAAGTATTTTCTCAATTAAGATTAACTAATATTACCGTTAGTTGATATCAAATATAATTATTTAGGCTCACATCAATTGAAGATATTTTTATCATGGTTGATGGATGGATTTTGTCTATCAATCCTAGTCAGGATTGGCTAAATATGTTTTAGTAAATATTAAAAAAATTAATAAATTAGTGACAAAAAATAATATATTTGTTAATAATAAAAGGAAATTTTCAGACATCGATAAGAATGAAAATTTTCAGACATCATAATTGAAAAAAAAAAAATCATTTGTGCAAGAAAATAATCTCGCGCTCCTACAAATTTCTATAAGAAATAATAGTAGTCTATTAACATACACTTAAATAAAATCTCAAGTTAATATAAGTAGAAAAGTAATAATTTTGAAAATATTTTAATATTAATCAAGCTGATGTCCAAAACCAAAATCGTGTTCCGGAGAAAAATATAAAGAGCAAAATTTGAATTTAAGAATATCAATTCTTACTTGTTTATGTAGAATTTGAAATATCTAATTTAAACAATCCAAATACTTTATTAAAATTTTCTAATTTTTTTTTAAATTCTTTAAACATTTCAAATTATCTAAAAATATTAATTATCTTATTAAAATTTCTTACACAGACAAACTATTAATATTAGATTAAACTACATGGGATTACCAAAATTCAAAACGGATAATCCTTCAAAATAAGCGTGTCTACAATCTTGCCACCACCATCTATCATGGAATTGTGGGATTCAGCATGTGAACATATATCATTGTGTATGCATGAGTGCAAAGGTTCACCAACATGCAATAATTGTACCTTGGCACTTTCTGAACCAAAATATTTAAAAAAATAGCCTCGCGAAAAACGAAAGAATAAAAATAATATTTATGACATGAATATACAATTGATAAAAAGTAATATAGAATTACATTTTATAAAATAAATTAAATATTGTTTAATATTTTATTTTTTTTAAGAATGAGCTTTCATATTTTAAAAAATTAAATCCAATTCATTCCAAATTCATCCACCACATATTAATTAATACATTTTAATTTATATTTCAAAATTATTCTAACTTAAATTCCCATATTTTTATTTTTATTTTCTAAATTTAAGATAGTTCTGTTTGCTGAGGTTTCTTACATTTCAGGTTAAGGTTGGTAATAATCACTGCTTCATCATCTTCATCATCATCATCAGTGTAGGTTTCTGTGTTTTTTCTTAGTTTCTTTGAATCACTGCCATGGCTTCTTCAAGCTCTCTCTTGAGAATGGAACAGATACCAGGGAAAGGAAGAGGTATTGTTGCAGCAAAATCCCTGAAAGCAGGTCAAATAATCCTCACCGAATCCCCTCTCATTCTCTACTCAGCTTCTCCACTCTTCGCACCATCTTCATCACCTTTCACAAACTGTGATCACTGCTTCAGAATCTTACCCTCTCACACTAACATTTTCCCATGCCCCTCTTGCTCCCACCACACTTTCTGCTCCCAAAGGTGTCTCTCCCTTGCACGCAACTCCTCACACTCCACTTGGGTATGCAAAGCTCTCATCTTTCTTCTTCAACACCCCAACTCAACAACACTCTTTCAACAACACCCCCCAGAACGCCAAGTCCAAGCCCGTTTCATTGTAGCTTCTCACAACCTCTTTCTTCGTTCCCCTTCTGAACTTCACACCTTGCTCTCTCTTCATGGCACCCCAGACAGTGCCATTTTTTATGCTGCTAAGTTTCTCCACTCTCTGATCTCACCACTTTTCCCACAACAGTGTCAACTTTCTGTTGATATCACTGCGCAGCTTCTTGCAAAGGACAGACTCAACTCCTTCTGCTTAATGGACCCCTATTCCCCCGAAGGGCCTCAGAGATCCATCAAAGCGTATGCTATTTACCCCAAAGCCACGTTCTTCAACCATGACTGTGTTCCCAACGCGTGCAGGTTCGATTATGTGGACACTGGTGATGAACACAACACCGACATGGTTATTAGGTTGATCGAGGATGTTCCTGCTGGGAAAGAGATCTGCATCAGCTATTTCAGGATTGGAAGGGATTATTGCACCAGAAAAAGGATCTTGATGGAGGATTATGGCTTCACTTGTGGATGTGATAGGTGTGTGATCGAAGCAAAGGGAGAAGACAATGGGGAGAAGAACAGTGACCTGCCACACGTGCGGTTCCTTCGCAAGCATGTCTGTGAGAGGAAGAATTGTGCTGGCACAATGGCTCCTCTGCCTCCAAAAGATGATGTGCCTTCTAATGTTCTGGAGTGTAACTTCTGTGGCAATTTCAAAGAAATATTGTGAATGATGATGCTTAATTTTGATTGTGCCAATTAGACTATTTTCTCGTATCTTTTTTATTACACTTTGGTAAAAATATGTAATATGAATAATTTTAAGAAATGTATTCTGAGAGTGACTTTACATTCTGTATAGTCCTTTGATTCTGATAATTCTTTTAGTTGGGTAAAAAGCCTTTTTTTTTGTGAAAAGAAAAATAATTGAAATGTGCTAAGTGTTTGGTGAAGCACACAATTTTGTTTTGTTTTGTTGAAAGTAACATATCAATCAAATAGTTTTGACAAATAAAAAGTATCAGATGACAATTTTGTTCAATAATAAGTGATTGATGGACCACACTATTTTATTTTATGAAAGAGACTTCGTTATGTTGATCATAGAATTATGACATTTAATGTTAACACAAAATAACATAAAAAGAACACTAAGTAAATGGCAAGAGTCATGTCTATAAGTTAATAGATAAATTATAGGGAATATTCAAGAAAAATTAGTTAAAACTTTCATCTATCATTTAATAGGATCTGACAAGAGAGCACAAAATTTAAAATATGCTATACACATTTTTTTTTTCAATACTCTAAAATGGAGTTCTATACTAAAAACAAGTTAATTTATCTTTGATATACTTAGTTTTTATCAGAAATATTTATGAACATTCTATGGAAATACATTATCCATTGGTGTTTTCCTATTAGGAATGCTTACAAATCAATTTCTATCTCAGTTTGGATAATAATTGTTAAAAAAATGAAAGACAAGAAAAAACGAATATTCTGTTTTGTTCCCTGAGCTAGTAGAGTGATGAATGTTGATTTTATTTTTGGAGTGATGACAAGTGGGGTAGTGAAGTGGTTGGACTTTGAGCACGTCAAAGCCTAAAATTTGATTGAGATTCTTTTTCCCATTTCTGCTGCGGGTTTCTTTTATATTCCTCTCCCTGTTTTTATTTTAAAAATATTTTTAAAACAGTTTTACACCGCTCAAAAATCAATTCATCATCCAAAATCTATATACACAAATACAATGCATGTATTAGATAACACTACTATGTTGGTATATTAATTTTGAAACTAATAGGATATAATACTTGATGTATGTATATTAAAAAGTATAAATTAATTTTAAGAAGATGAAAAATATATAATTGTTCTCGTGTGAATCTAAATTAAAATTATATGTATTAAAGTTGTTAACATAGATAATTATAAATTATTATCATCATAAAATAACTATTATTTTATAGATCGAACACTTTATTGATAAATATTAATAAAGTATCAGACACATATACATGTTTGATAAAAATATGTAATTTAAAATTAAAGTATCGATGTATCATAATTCAAAATTTATTTTGAACTTTTAAAAATATTACCAAAACGGTATTTTGAAAATCGAAAGTCTAAATAAATAGTTGAGTCATCTAAAATAAGTCTTATAAGTTGGATTAAGTTCGAGGAAACATAGTTGATCATCCTTTTAACAAATTCAAACTCAATAGAATGTATTTATTACAAATTTAAATTTATTAAAATATAATTAAGATCGAATATAAATATTTTATTCTACTAACTTAAAATAGAAATTTAATTTATTTCTTTGATAAAATGTATTTTTATCATATAATTATTTCAAACGACATATAATAATTGAACTAATTAAAATAAAGAATATGAATCCAAATGAAACAATCAATGCATGAAAATAAGTAAATTCTACTAACTTAAAATATAAATTTAATAACAAATTAAAAATCCTTCACATATATACAGCAAAGAGTTATATTCTACAAATTTAAAATATAGTAATATTAAAATAAATTCTACAAGTTAAAAAAATAATATAAAAAATAATATAATTAAAAATAATAACAATAATAATAATAATTATTATAATTACAATAGTACTGTCAACTGATAATTAGGGAAAATGCTTGAATACACTATAAATATTTATTAAATTAATAATAATATTATTATTATAATTATTATTACTATTATTAAAATTAATAATTAAATAAGTTAAAATAAAATATAGTTGGTTATTTAATAATAGCATTAATAATTTAATAATTAAAATTTGTTTAAATAAAATACAATTATTTAACAAAAATATAATAATAATAACAATAATAATGACTATTAATAATTAAGAAAAAAAGTTACTGATGCTAAAATAAAATTTTGAATAATGGAATTACTGATTCTAAAATATAGTATTGTATATAATGTTTCTATTCAAGGTGGAACCTAAATTTCTCACACTAATAAATTTGATTTGAAAACTTTGTCGGTGGAACCTGGTTTTTTCTTCACTAATCAACTTGGGTTTGCATGGCACCTGACCTGATCCAGAGGTGAATCGTGCTGGATTTGCATAATCTATTCATGATTTCAAAGACTAAAAGAAGTTTTTAAAAATAAAAAAGTTGTAGAACAACACTACACTTAATGTGGATTTTCCTTTTGAACTAAAAAAAGGGATATTTTTTCTTCTGGCTGACAATGAAATGGCAACCAAGGTGGTTTGGCTTCCACTGGAGAAACACAATTAAATGGAATTACAAAAAGTACAAAAAAAAGGGAGAATGGGGTTAAAAACCATTATGAAACGCCAACAGCAAATCCAACACAACACCGCCTCTCTACCTCGAATTGCTAATCGAAAATGAAGCATTAATATGCCAACAACCACTGCACAGCTCATTTATAACCCCTGTTGGCTGTAGCTATGATAGCACCACTTCACTGCTATTTTAGCATCTAAATTCCGATGCAAACTACTATTTGCCCCTCTCTTCTCCACTATTGCTCATCACTTCCAAAGCCCTACACTCATTCCAATGTCCCCATTTATGCTACCACCTTGCCTTTAAAATCATCTAAATCATTCATCACACCATGCTCAAGAATGTTGGTCATTAAAAATACCATAATCTCTCTAACAATCATTACCAACACATCACTCAAACTAAATGTCATTACACTAATCAAAACACAAATATTACAAGTTTACATGTAAAGAACGCATAACTCATTCAAGTATCAAGTATTTAAGATATATAAGAGAACAACACCAAATTAAAACATCATTCCTCGGCTGTCTCACTTCTATTTTCCATGGATTGGGGGGAAAAAACAAAGGGTGGGGGACCACTTCCTGATTCAAATGTTTCCTTCGCTGGATGCTGGACACATCAAGACACAAAACACTCCTTCCAAGCCTTGTAAAGAACCATTTTAATCAACATTCACATCTGGGTTGCAGTTAAAATCCTTGTTGGGTCTATACTCAATGGCAGAGGAACTTAAATCCTTCTTCCAGTCCCAGTCACTGAAGAGAGACTGGGGAGACTGATATTCCTGTTTCAAACTCCCTCCTGAACTTAACTGGCTACTAAAGATAAGGTCTTTGGTCCTTGCAGTTTCCAGATTCAACAGATCGGCATCTCGCATTGTTTGCTGTTGGAAGCAGTTGCCCAGCATGGTAGAACCACTTCTTGATTCCGAAACAGTACTTGATGGAATTGGAGACATATGAGACCACATGCTGTCTGAGGTGAAGTCATAACCTTGATATCTCACACTTCCCAGATCTTTCTGTAAGACGTGTTCATCTGCTTCTGAGTTCAGTCCAAACCTGAGGAGTGTTTATTTAACATCATGATGTTTCATTTATTTCAAGTATGCATAACAGGAAATTGCCAAAAGATTTTGGAAATTTTGAAGAAAAAATTATGAAAATTTATACAAATGGATCTGAAACTAGGTGGCTGGGGTCACTGAAGCCATGAAATGAAAAAGCAACCATCTGCACATGGATCTATTGAGATGAATGATTTAGGCACTGACCAGAAGAAAACTGTTCTTACATACGCTGCACAGGGCAATTTAGATGCTCCCTGATTCTATCTTTGCAAAAATAAGTCAATATCCAAATGACCTCAAATTACACCAGTTCCTTATGATGAATAAAAAACATGTACTTCAATGAGATTGATCGTTCTCTTCCCTCTCATTTTCATAACACCTTTTATTTTTTACTTTACAAATAAAAAAAGTCACCTTCAAAGCATGCATGTCTTAGTCAGTAACAGTACCAAATATCAATTAGTTTCTATTCACACACACAAAATAGTAAACTATCACAAAGCTTTATTAGAATTGAATCCCAAAGTAGTAGGGAAGGAAAACAAGAATGCGTGCAGCACAAGATGGAGAAGACATTGAAGGAAATGGAAGATTCGAGTAGCGCTCACCAACGTTGAAAAATCACTTCACCAAACAATTAGAGAAAATAGCAATATTCAATATTCCCTTAGAAAATCTATCCCAAGTCACCAGACAACTATCCATCACTATTTGGATGCATGGTCCACCAAAACAAAGCTACCTTTTACCATTGCATTAACTGCATCAAACATAAACATCAATGCACCGCTATGATTTCAGATTGCTAACATGCAATCATTGGTAAATCCTTGATTTCCAATTTTATCAAATTACACCATGATACTACATGATTTACTCTGACAAGGCAAGGTAAAAAAGGGCCTACACTTCTTACAAGTATGAAAAGCATTTAAAAAAAAAACACTTGAATATCTAAACCTGGAACCCCATCTCATGATCTCAGACGAACATCCAGAAGAAGACAATCAAGGTCACAAGAAAATCAATAACTTCACAAATTTTCAACAATAAACTACCAACACCTGATTCAACGCAAACCCAAAAAAAAATGGCAAATTTATATGCTGTTTCTGAGGGGTAAAGCGAAAAATTGCTCAAAAGTAATCATTGAAAACACAAAAAGTTTTGGGAGAAAAACACAGTTGAATTAATGAAGATAGCTCATCAGAACTTGCATGAGGTTTCAAAGAAAATTGCTTCAAAGCATTCATTGAACACACCGCAGGAAACTTTGGGAAAAAACTCAAAGTTGAATTTAAGAAGACAGCTTATCAGAACTTGATGCAGTTTCTAAGGGGCAAAGTTGAAATTTGCTTCAAAGTGTATGCAAAAGATTTGGGGGAAAAATGCCAAAATGAATTTACGAAGATACCTCATCGGCACTGCATCTTATCAAAATAGAGACAAATCAAATTGAATAGAATACAAATCTAACTAAAACTCTAGGCAGATAACTTACACCTCACTCCCAGAATCTCACCTCACACATCATAATGGTCCACATGTTAGGTAACTTAACATCACCGCTACCATGTTTGCTGTACAGAACTATAGCATAATAATACACTACCTGTTACCGTGAAGTAAAACACTCACACACTCCACTAAAAAATCACAGCAATCATTGCCACAATCCCAAAAGTCAAACACCCTTAAAGACAAATGCAGCAAGCAACACACACAATACCCTACCCTATTCACACTACAACATCGGTGACAGACAGTCGTGTTTCTCCTGATGAGGTCGAGTACATGGATTACACAGCTGCTCGTCTTCAGATGCCATTCACACATAATTAAATACGGCAAAGAAAAAAAAAAGTAACCAATTCAAAAACTCTCACATAGGGCTCAAGCTGAAAGAGGCGAATGGGTATATACATACCTGTAAGTTTTCTTGGTGTTGTCACCTGAAAGAGTGAGGGGGTCCATGTGAAGGTGGGAGAGTGTGGGCGCGGTAGTGGTGGCGCTGTTCCCAAGGGTGAAAGTGAAACCCTCCCGGGCACCATTGGTATGCAAAGGAAGGGTGTTGAGGGTTGCTGCAGATGCAGCAGCAGAACCAGCTGCAGAAGTGGCGGCAGAACCCGTTGCAGAGGAAGCAGCAGAAGCAGAAGCAGCAACAGGGTTTGAAGAAGCAGAAGAAGAGTGAGGTTGAGATTCCACAGGCTTTCTTGAACGGTAACGACGTCGTATCATATGACGGTCGCAGTACTTGGAGTCAGGGTGAGCATCCCTCGAGCACCTCCACTTCTTCCCATCGGTTCTCCTGCACCGACCAGGTTCAGGGTCTATCTTCTTCCCATAGTACCCCCCAACTGCAGAAAAACCATAAAGACTCAAACTTCACACAAATAAGAGGCATAAAACGAAAAATAGGTCATAGGTCATCGTTTGCGATTACTCACGAGATGGGTGTGCCATGAATTGGAGGCTCTTGCGGATGGGGAGAAGGAGGTCGGGGGGAACGGAGAGCCCCGCCTTAAGGTACTTGAAGATGAGGGCCTGATGCTCCAGCTCGTGCCACTGGGCCGCCGTGAACGGCGTCCACATCGCCGCCGTAGACGGCGGAGGAACGCTCATGGTTGTGGTAAAAAAGAGGGGAAAAGGGCGAATCTGGGTGGGGAGAAGAGCATTAGAGAAGGGGAGGGGCGGTTACCTGTGAGAGTTGAGACATGATTTGGTTTGGATAGGTAAAAATGAAATTGTAGGGATTCAACAATGTTATTGCTGCATATTAACTACTACTTCTACTACTCAACAAAAGGAACCTTCACCTTTATTTATTGTTTTCTTTTTAAATCTTAATTGCTTTTTTATTTTTATTTTTGTGCTTATCTCCTCCTCTTTTATTTTCTTTTAAGACAGTTGAATCAATCTCATTTTAGCGTGTTTTTTTTTTCTCATCAATAAATTTTTGTAAAGAAATCATTATCACTGATTAAATTTGCTTTGTTTTCTTATTCAAAATAATCATTTATTAAGAGAACTTGTTGGCGTTTCAAAATTAAAAGTTTTGGTAGAACAATAAATTTTGTGTGTTTTTTTATTGCAGATGACTAAAGTCTAGAAAGGAAATTATGCAATTCAAACAGAAAAAACTATGTAAGAATAGTTAAAACTATTTTAAGAAATTTTTGCATAAACAAATATTGTAGATAAAAGGAAGGTAATTCCCCTCCATTTCCCTTATCTTTTGTCTTAAAAAAAAGTTTATTGTTTTTTTTTTGGAAAATATGTTTAAATGTAACACTCCAACATCTTCTACAGATGTTTTGGTTTGGATAACTTAAATAGATACAACCTATAATCACAATTTGAGAATCAACTTACAACTTATAACTTTAATGACTTTTTCTTTAGTTAAACATAAACTCTTCATAATTATGCTACAACTTTTTTTTTTCATAACTTACCACATTTTTTTTCATTATAATTTAAATGCATACTGTAAAGTCATTTAATACTTTCACAAGCCCAATTATATTTAAACAGTGTCATCCAGTAGGAGTTTTTCATATTCCTAAAACTATGTGTTGCTTATTCTATGGACCTAGATTTTATCAGGATGTATTTGTACAGATTTCATTGATGTACATTATTGCACATGGTTTAAGGTGTCTCACAAAACAAGTATCATTCATTTGTTAATTTTTTTCATTCTTAAATATAGTAACAATTATGTGTCTAAGTATTTTTCTAATCATTCAATCAGCTATTACTCACAAAATGAGTGAAATTTAATTTTATCGAAGTATGTAACTCTTTGCAGTAATTTTTTTTCATATAAGATATCGTATAAAGACATAAAAAATAGAAAATAAAAATAGTAATTTATAACAAATGATACTCGATTATTTTATTAGTTGAAATTTAAGGTTATAAATATAGTTTTTGTTAATCAAATTTCTTTTATATAAAAACATAATTTTTCTAAAATTATATTTCTAAAATATCTTTTTGTCATTTTTTCTTTATATTTGTTATTATATCCTTTCGTTTATTTAAAGAATAAAGATAGCAGAATTGATCCTTGTAGGGCATTCTAAACATCCAATCGATCAATGTTTAAAATGAAGTAAGTCTCATTTTTTACTATTTTTTTAGTCAGTGTAATGTATCGTGTTATGTGTTACTCTTTAATTCACACATGTGACACAAAACAACTCAATGTGAATATTTGTTTCTTACTGATCATGAAGATGTGTTATGATCTTTAATAGATTTTTTTTTTTTTTACTTTTTGTAATTATAGCATCTATTAGAAGTTGAGCTTTTTTTTTGTGTCGTGAGCTTTTACTCTAAGTAGGAGAACTAGTAAATTGTCTATGCATGATTGTGATTTGAATAGAATGAACTTATGTGTGTAATTGAGAGATTGGTGTGATAAATTTAATTTGATATTGGTTCAATTGGTATAAATTTGTGTTGATTGGTTTGTGAATGACTTGATTAATGTATTAATGTATGAATTGACTGTATGATGCATGAATCCACTTCTTGGTGTATTTGTCACTTGATGTTTTATGAACATAATTGGAATTAAACTATACCCATTTGATGTAAAAGAAAAAAAACTAGTTAGGTCAGAAAGATTTAATTGGTCAATCTAATTCACATAAACAACGATTTGAAATTTACGTCAACCTTGAACTGTATCACATAATCATTTATTATATTTGTTAAAATTATGAATGATAATATGAGTTGAGTCATATTTGTTAGTTTTCTTAAAAAAAACACGAGGCAAGCTAGGTATTATAAATCACTTGATTTGTTTGGGTTTCCTCGGCTAACACACATCTCATGCATGTCTAAAGATGACAAAAATAACCATTTATGCGGATATTCGCTGATAAAATTTGTAAGTAATGGGTATTTTAATATCCATTTAAAATTGGTCGGGTGCGGGTATGATATTATTCATACTCGTGGTATTTGTTACTCACAAAAAAATTAGAATTAAAATTTAATTTATATTTTATTAAATTAAGTTTAATTAAATATAAGATTTAATTTATATTTTATTAGATTAAATTTAATTAAAATAAAAATTTATTTATATTTATTTTTTTGTACTTTTATTTAAATTTAATTTTACAAATTTATAAATTATTTATTTTTGAATTATCTATTAATATTTCCATGTACTCGCGATTTTTTTGTTGCAGATAGATACTATTCGTACCCAACAAATAACCCCAACAAAATTTTATTATATTTTAATTTTTAAGTCAAACATAATTTTTTCATTTTCTTATATTTTATTTTGCATATTTAGTTGATATAAACCTTAATCTTTATATAAACATTAATATGGTAATCTTATGGTTGTGGATGAATTTTGTTCTAGATGATAGGCTCATTGGATGTAACAATGTTAAATATTAATAAAAAATATTGTAACATTTGTATGTAACTTCTTTTAAGATTTTATATAAGATACACAACAAAATTAATTCACATTTATCATACAGAGTGGGATAGTCCAACTCGTTTTTTTTAATCAAATTAGGGACAAGTCAATTGCATTGTCTTTATAATTTATTTTTAAGAAATTAAATTAAAAAATAGATTATATAATTATAATTTTAAGTTAGATTTCAAACAAATAAAATTTATGTTAGGTATACTATAGATGTAATCTTTAAAAATTAAATAGAGATTTCATATCAGAGAAAAGAAAAAAAATAGAAAGCTCAAAAATTTGAAAGAGGTGAGAGTCTTTGGAAAAATATTTATTTATCATTTGCTGCCTCTTACATGGTTGTTTTGAAAAAACAAAATAGTGATGAAAAGTAGTCTTAAAATAAATAAATAAATAAAATGTTTGAGGATTGAAAGTTTATAACAGGTAAATTTTTGAGATAAAAAACAATAAATTAGTTTTATATAATATATATTAATATATATATATATATATATGATTTCTTAATTTTAAAAAAAATATATTATTTATCTCCATAATTTTTGTAAAAGAAAAGCAACTTTAAGTAATGCTATTTTTTTTTTAAATTCCAAGGGTAAACGACTACTTTTTGTTGTTACTGTGTTAAAATGTGGCTTATAAAAGGATTGAACTTTTTTTCTAAGTTTGTTTTCTGATTTATCTACGAATGAATCTAAAATATGCGATAATTTTATAATCGTTGATATTTGTAGAGATATTTTCAGGAAGTAATATCTGTTATCGAATTTGATATTAAATTGTACTTTTTTTGAAAGTTTTTTTTTTTTTTTTTATGTATTAAATTGTGAAATTTATCGACAAAGTTATGTTGTATAATACACACCTTCTATACTTATACATCCCTGGATTAAGTTATCACAATTTTCATTTTTTTCACTGACAAAATTAAAATTGACGTACGTACATTAATTATTAAGTTATCAATAAAAGATTATTTTTCATTATGGTAAATTCATTATTATTAACTAAAATTGATATGATATATTAATATTTAAAATTAGATATTATGATAGGTTTAATTTTAGCTTGTAAATCGATATTTTTTATAAATTTTTATAAATTAAAATATTAATTATTTAATTATTGTTTTTATATGATTCTGTCATTAAACTTGAAATCCCACCTTTATTTGCATAATCATCAATCCAATTTTAAAAATATTAAATGTTAAATTAGTTTCGATTTTTAATAAAAATATATTTTGATTCCTCAAAAAATACTAGTCACCGATGTACATCATAAGAAACATTTAAATTATATACAAGGGTAATGTTATTTTAAGGATTAAATATATTTTTATCATTTAATTTTTTAATAAAAGTTGTAATTAATTCTTATTTGAAATTTTGATTTAATTTAATTATATAAATGTGTAGATTTAGTCATTTTATTTAAAGTTTGTCAAATTTAATTGACGTTTCTTTTCTCAACTAACATTAAATAAGATATGTGACAAATAATGTAAATAACTTAATTACTATCACGAAACATATGTGAGACGATAAATAAATTTAATAACATTTAATTAAAATGATTAAATTCATGTATTTTTAAAATTGATATATTAAATTAGACCAATTTTTTTAAAAATTAATAGATTAAATTAAGTCAAAATTTTAAAGAAATAAAAAAATACATTTAAGCCTTATCTATAACAATATATAAAGCGGATTCTCCTTTTTGTGTTCACTTTTCAAAATACCGATTTTACCTTTTAAATATAATAATTTATTAAATTTTTGAAAATTGACCGTTACTTTTACAAACTTTTTATAAAATCAGAAGTCTTTATTTTTTCTCTTCTTCTTTATTTGTCAATAGTTATTCTTTTATCGATTCTGATATATTTCACTTTATTTTTAATAAATATAATTTTAACATATATATATATATATATATTAACTTAATAACATTATAATATTATTACCTACTAATATAATATCACACATATTTAAAAAATCATAAACACAATCGTCATATTACGCTAGATTTAATAATCATATCGCACCTCTATTAGGCTAGTTTTAATAATCAAAATATGTCGATACTCGATTATTACACCACGCACACGCAAGTCGAAGGGACCAAAGACTGATTAAAAACAAAAAGAAGGGTGATTTGGTCATTGTGGGAAAAAATAAAAATAAAATATTCGAATTCTAAAGTCGAAACCTTGTGAGTGGAAAAGACGCCATAGACGAAAAGTTTTCCTCTCTCTCTTTCTCTCAACCCAGCCATGAGCCTCTTCGGTATAGGCAGGTAAGTGCGAAAGTTTCAATTTTTACTACGATTCACACTTCTCAACTTTCAATTTCCGAGTTTTACTTTCTTTGATTTTTGTTTGCATTTAATGGATTCTTCTTCTCACAGTTTGTTATGTTTGTGATCCGATCAGTGATCTTTGTTCAATATTTAAATGCGTAGTTTGTTTTTCAATTAAACAACTTTTAATCTGGATCACGTTTTTTACATTCAAGTATATGTATTTGGGGAAATTTAGTGCGCACTACTACTATGTTTATCAGTGATCTATTGTTAATCCATCGTACTATTTAATTACTCTTAGTAATTCTGTTGAGCAGGTAGAATTGGAGTGATTTTGTGTATTCCATGTTTGGGGAATAGATTATTTCGGGGAGATTTTTTCTTTCTTTAAAGGGTGTAGGTTATTAGACTGGTTTTACATGCTCATAGTAAACTTAATAGAGTTTAGATGATGAATTGATTGATAATTAGAGTAAAGTTGTTTTAGAAAAGAGTTATTAAGCAAACAAAATATGAAAAGGAAATCAAACAAACCCTTGTTCTTTTAAGATTCAATAATTATATTATAGAGAAAGTTCACCATGCACTTTCCAAGCAAATCCAGAATTATTTCAGTGGATAAAATAAGTAATGGCAAATTCCCCTTTTCATTCCATAGGATTTTCCTCGCAGTTTATTTAAGATCAATATTTCTTAACATATCTCAGTATACTTCTCGTAATTTCACATTTGATCAAGTGTATGAGATTTGGTGAAAGAGCCTTATTGTCTGGTTTAATTTTTTTCAATGGTCAGCTAAACATGATTTCTAGTTAATCTATCTGAGATTATGAGTCTAAGGAGCTTAGATGTCGATTTTCTGCTATTGTTGTCAATGGTGAGTGGTTGAAGGACACAATTTTGCCACATAAATGCGCCATTGTGGCTCCACCATAACGGGTCTCCCTTCAAAAATAGCCTGTGGCAGTAGGCAAAAAGTTCGCACCGCCATTCCAAACTAAAGAACAACCATTTAACAACAATGTTATTCCCTCCCTATTCATTTACTTCTGGCTACCAATAATTTTTATTTCTTTCGACAAAATCATACAATACTGATCCTCCCTTTTTATCTACTTCCATTTTGTTTGGAAAAACATTTCTATGCACTAATTGTAGCTCTTTAACTCTCCGGGAGGTTTTCAACATATCATAAGTATTTAATGAGCAAATTTGTTGCTGTTAGAGATCATGTGACACATTCAAAATTTGCTCATTTATCTGATATTTGATCACATCCTTTTGACCAAGTGAACAGCAGCTATTCCTCGGACAAACAACTCTATGATTTCTTCTGAAAAAGTTATAGGGTATCTACCTTTTATTTTTTTGCATCAGTGATATGCCACTTTTTTCTGTTCTCCTAGTTAATGTTAAACAAATTTAATTTCTGAAATGTTAAATATTAGTAAATTATAATATTGTTGACTTTTCATCATTTCGTCACTCTCATAACTATTGGTACAATGGTACTTCTATGAAAACAAGTACTTGAATTTTTAAATTCATTCGTAGTTTAATATGAAGACAAAAATGTTTCAGTTGTCACTTCAATTGATTGTGTATAGAATTCCTTCATTACCTCTATGTCCTATCATGTGATCAGTAATCCATACTTCTTTAGCATTTCAAAACCATTTATACCCTTTCGTGTTTGTCTTACCTTTCCTTTTTTCTTTCTTCATGTCAAACTAAATTGGTTTATTATGGTGTCACAAATGATCACTACTCATATTTGGCCTGCTCTTTTTTTTTTCCATGTAAATACTTGCTGATTAATGGACAGCTAGTTGACGCAGATATTTTTATAATCTGGACGTTCAAGTTTAATAGACTCCCCCCTCTCACTAACAGTTACAAATGTGTGAAATGATTTTTGTTAAGAAAATGAATAATCAGCAATAGAGATATAAAATAATTATTATGCTTTTAGTGCAACTTTGGATGATACTATTTTGCATGTCACAAATGCAAACAATGTTGATGAAATATTTTTAGTAATTCAGTTTATTTTGATTCTCTTCCTTCCTTCGTTAGTATCTTACCTGATATTGTTCTGCAACAGAAACCAGAGAACATTCCGCCCAAAAAAAAGTACTCCATCTGGAAGTAAGGTGGGTTCCTATTATTTTTCTGGGATCCTGTTTAAGATATTATTTGTTCTTGATGATTTTAAGTTTTTGTTTTTCTTCATTTAAAGCTTAGAGCCTTGCTGTTATGACCAATTCAGTTTTTATTGCACACGTGCATGAAATGAGAAGGAATTGCTTTAGCCTTACACAGAGCTCACGAAAGGCATCCTAATGATTACTCAAAATATTAGATTGCTTGAAGCACTAAATGTCCTTTGTTAAAAGACCCTGTTCAAAAGCAACTGGGAAAATCTCTGCAATATAATAGTATATTTTATTTTTCTTGGAATTTAGAAATATGATGTAAAAGGATAAGAATTTGAGAAAAAGGAACACATTTAGAAGTAAAATGGTTTGATCCTCCCAAATGAGACTATTTTTTGTCAGGGAAGAGATGATGTAGGAAATGGATTTACATGGTATACTCAATAAATGTAATCTTTAATTGTGTTATCTTCAAAGTAAAGTTACATTTAATGGAGTCATTTTATAAAATCATATTTTACAATATTACTTTGTATTGCATTCACTCCAAAATTGATGACGAATATCTAACCGTCACGCATTTAACACAATTTACGCATTTTCGGCATGTTTGTGTTTTGCTCTTGGCAGCTGTTAAAAATTGTCTGGACTTGTCAAGTTGTCTTATTTGTTTCTTTTTTAATCTTTGGCCGAAGAGGGGAAGGGGAAGGAAGGAGTAATGGTGAAATTCTCTTAATTTTTCGTCGTGAATGGTTATGAGTTTATAAGTTGTCCTTACATATACAGATATAATTTGGGTTTTTTAGTTTTCAACTGGTTTTTTGTGATAAACGTGAGGCAGTGAGGCAGAGAAGATAGTGATCCGATGGTCTGTCTTGGATTTTTTTAGATTCGCACAGATCCAGTGGGAGATGAATGGAACTCTGCTGCTAATTATTATTATTGTTATTATTGCAGGGAGCTCAACTTAGAAAACATATTGATGCCACATTGGGTAGTGGAAATCTGAGGGAAGCAGTAAAGCTACCTCCTGGGGAGGATTTAAATGAGTGGCTAGCTGTCAACAGTAACTATTTTTCTCTCTCTAATGCCTTGTTAAGAGCAGTGTATATTCTACATGAAGTTTTCTTATGCCTTTTATTCTTGATTTCCTCCTCTATGTATTAATAGAATTCTGAGATGCAGTAATCTAACCTTTTTTTCTGTCTACATTACAGCTGTTGATTTCTTCAACCAGGTGAATCTGCTTTATGGTACCCTTACAGAGTTCTGTACTCCAGAGAATTGTCGGACAATGTCTGCAGGACCCAAGTATGGAATATTTAACTGACTGATTTCTTTGTTTACCTTTCATTTTGAGGGGGAAAAGCATTTGTATGCTTTTAGATTTTTAGTCGGATGACGTTCTTTCAATTATCTTTGCTGTTGGATGAAAAAATCTGAGTTCCTTGAAACAATGTCGATTGTGTATCTAGTATCTTGAATTGACTGGTAACTAAATAACTATGAAGCTTGAAACAATGGTTGTGTTCTTAAAGCTTATCACACTTTGGCATAAATTGTTTACTCCTTCTGAGTATCTCCTTCTATAACAATTTGAATGTAGTTTTTTACAAAATAGTGCTATCACACTATTTTGGTAAAGAAAAAGGTTGCTGTTGCGTAGTGCTGTTAAAGGTGCCATTTCTTCAGTTATTTGTGTTAATTTCTTCTTTGGTTCTCTGTATCTGCAAATCATTGGCTATTCTTGCCAATTGTTCATTTTCTATAGAATCTAGACTGTTACTTTGCAGTGAGTAAGTTCTGCACTTCCTTTCTGAAAGTACCTAAAAAATACTCCAATTGCAGGTGTGTAAACTTTCCTTTAATATTTATAATAATTCTAGATCCATCTGCGCTATATATTTATACATTGGCTCTTATGTTGTCTTGCCTTTCAGTTCTGTGTTTCTGCAAAATCATGTAATTTGGATGCTTGAGTCAGTTCATTTTGTTTTGATTCTAGACAATATTTAGCAATGAGTGACTTTTGTACTCTACCCTTTTGGTGGGAACTCGTGTGTTTTATGTAAACATACCTATAATGATAATCAAAAGTCTAGATCCATCTGTACTAGATATTTATGCATCCGTAGTTCTAATGTTGTACTCTGTTTGGAATACTTTAGGTATGAATATAGATGGGCAGATGGTGTACAAATTAAAAAACCTATTGAGGTTTCTGCTCCAAAATATGTAGAATATCTGATGGACTGGATTGAAGCACAGCTTGATGATGAATCCATATTCCCTCAGAAGCTTGGTGAAGATTTTAATATTTTATTTTTGCATTAATATTCTTAGATTATATGATCATCTTTTTCATTTTGGTTCCTTAAACTGTGAAATCTTTCAGGTTCACCATTTCCTGCCAACTTCAAGGAAGTTGTGAAGACAATATTCAAACGTTTGTTCCGTGTATATGCTCACATATATCATTCTCACTTTCAGAAAATTGTGAGCCTCAAAGAAGAGGCCCACTTAAACACTTGCTTCAAGCATTTTATACTCTTCACCTGTGTAAGCCTCATATTTTCCTTTTACTTGTTTATTTTGTTGAAGTAACTTATCTGGCTCTTTGTCTATCAATCCATTTTTAAAAAATAATATTATCAATAATATAAATAAAATATTTGTCTAACTGTGTAGATTTTGTTTGAAATTAACTAGTATTTGTTATGCAGGAGTTTGGGCTGATTGACAAAAAGGAGCTGGCACCCCTTCAAGAGCTTATAGAGACCATTATCGTCCCATACTAGAGAAATGAATCGGGTCCTTCTGTGAAAAATCTTATCCTAGAAAGCACAACTAATGTATTACTCTAAATAGAAACTGCATTTTAGTATTTGACTTCACAAAGCCTCCTTGCATTTGTTGTGTTATATGTGCTTGGGAACAGGATCTAAGTCATCCTTCTTCAAAGCTTACCAAAGCATCTTTTATATGCAAAATGGGGCATCATAGATTTAAAAAAGAAGTTAATTGTACTGGTTCATATATGCCAAATGTGAAGACCTGCATACTTAAACAGAAGTTTGAAGTTGGAAGGTTGTTGCCAAAACAATGTTCACTAATAATTTAGCAACACATGAACTATGCATATTTCTATGGCATTGCTCCTACATTTTTATTGGATAAATTGCTATCTAGTTTGATTTTATATATATACATATATATGAACTTGTGGAAATTGAAAAGGGAGAGACTACTTTAATTTTAAAGTAGATTGCAACTGAATACAATTTGTTTAAATATTAAAGAGGAAATTATTCAGTCTCTGAAATTGTATCTCATTTTCTGAAGCTAAGAAAACTTTGAATAAATTCTTATATTTTTCTAGCTTTTAAAATCAATGTTCGTTTTGTGGTCTGGTACGTGGATTTAAGTGATGATAATATGAATATATTTATGGATTAAGGAGGACAAAAATAACTTTCAGACAGTTTTTTCTATATTTTAGTTGTAAAGATTTATATTGATGAGATAAATTTTTAGATTAAATTGATGAGTTATTCTTCATAGAAAAGCAAACTATAAATTGCAAATATAAAGTCGGCGCAACGTCCTAAAAGCTGGTTTGATAAACTTTACTGTTGTCGCACTCTCATGATATGTGTAACCAATATGAAATTATCAACCTCATAGAACAAAAAACCAACCAGACTTTGCTTCACAAACCCGTAAAGTGAGATTATTGGAAAATCAACCATATTCAGAAGAAAAATGTTATCAGTATAGTTATTCTTATTTTATACAATTATTTATTAATTGGTATTAGATCGATTACATGTAAATTTATCAAAATAGATCCACATGAGATATTTAAAAGTCCCACATAAAATATATCTAATACATATAAGATAATCAAACCATGATGAAGGAAACCTATCCACCAAACATGTCAAATGTTCAATCGAATGCATAGCACAGTTAGCTTTAGTTTATTATTCTGTCTGAAAAAATGATCCTGTTAAGGTCCAATGCATCATCATTATAATCAAGAATGAATGATGACCAACGAAAGTATGATGTAAGTGGAATCCACATTCTGTAATCAGCAAAAATCATTTTGTAATCATATACCTCAGAAAAACAATCCAAAGTTACTTTAACATCAGACTCCTAAAATTATTGTCACCACAAAAATCTATCCTTTCTTTTTTCTCTTGGGGTACTTTTCACTTTTCTGTGATCATATATGCATGAACCTTTTCACTTCATTATACAGCCGTGTTCTATAAGAAACTACTCTCCAAATACATTACCACTATCACTAGAAAAAGAAAAAAAAAATAGCAACACTGCTTCATTCCTCATCAAATCCAACCTGAAATGCATGCAAACTCTTAACTTCATACTTCCCATATCTTGATGCAGCAAAGACATATGATGCCACAGTTCCCACAAGGACCACAAGAACAGCAACAAAGAGCTGAAAGTTTGCAAGCAATTCACCACGAACCTCACTATCAGCGGAATGACATGTGACACTCATCTCCCCAAGCTTGCAACCACTTGGCATCATAGGGCCATACAGAACAAATGCAGTCTGATAGAACCATAAACCTTGCAGTGCTATAGCAATGCCATTGCACAAGTCCACTGGAAAGCTTGTTGGCAAAAGGGCTCCAGCAATTGAAGATAAAATGCAGAGTCCCACCAGGAAGACAAGGAGGGTGTGATAATAGCCCTCAAGACCCTTGTGTGTTGTTGAGTGGAAGTAGAATAGAAGGTACTCTGCACAGAATGCTGAGGCAGCAATCAAACAAAGAACACCTTCTGGCAAGGGAAGAAATCTGTTAAGAAAAAGTCATAAGGAAAGATGATTCAAAAGATATATAAAATAAGATGCTTGAAAGGAGATTGGTAACTGTTTCATGTTTAGTAAACTACAGATCATGACATGGAATTATAATCAATGACATATTGAAGAAATGATAGGAAAATAAGAATATGCAGTTAAAGATAGAGGTCTATGAATGAATCATTATGATTGGGAAAAGAAAATATCTATGGCAGTTGAACTAATTGAAAACCTCCTGAGAAGAAGCTTTACTTCTTGTTCACCTAATTCCTTATGGTAATTAGATTGGTTGTCAGTTTCTTTACATCTTATTATCTAAATGTTCCTTAGCCAAACTAAACAAAGTAGGTTAAAATCAACTTTTGTTATAGTCCCTACATGACAAACTATACACTCTGGTTTTTACAATATGAAATGACTCTTGTTTTGCTGATTTGTGGAAATTTACTCAGGTTTAAGCCAAACTATAGAAGTTTCTTAAGATTAAACTGAAGAATAATGTGAAATGTAGAGACCAAATATTTAATTTCACCAAAAATAAATTAAGGTGAACGGCATAACTATTAGACCCCCTCATAGCAGAATTATTTTGAATTTTCATTTCATAGCCCCACAGCTTCCAACAGATTGTGACTCAGAGAACCAAACCAAATGCAACTAGTGCTGTCTATAGCGTGGAGTTATATATCTCACAAAATTATCTTAACTGTTTCAATCATTATCCCATTTCTCATCATACAGCAGTAGCACTCAAAACCTACTTTCACTTAAAAGCAGGTTAGTAGAACGTGATTTCAAGAACTTTAGTTTAATTTCAAGAATCAGAAACAATGAATGAAAAGCAATATTTTCAACTGTTGGAAAAAAAAAACTGATAGAATCTAGCATTACAGAAAGCAGAAAAATGTTAAATCAAGATTTGGATTGTCTAAACCATATGAGTAATCAAGATTTGGACAGAGCAAACTCTGAGTTAAACATTATTAGTTCTTTGATAAAGAAAAAACATTCAAGTTATAAAGCAAAATTTATCCTATTCAAAAAGGTGATGGAGAGAGAGGGAGAGGGGAACTAACCTGGTCTCTTGGGAAAGTAAGGCAACAACACCGAAGATGAAAAACATGAGAAGCATTCCTGAGTGCTCAAAGTCATTCATATGAGAAGGATTAAGGACCCCATTAACAAAAAACTTGAGGTGAGTTGAATACAAGAGCTCGATGCACATGTCAATGAAAGCACCGATTGTAATAACATACAGCTCCAGGTGCTTGAGCCTCCCATCAAACCCTGGCACAGGATTCCAAACCCTCACTTCAAATGCCTTAGGATTACGAACATATCTCGCCACAGAGCCCCATATGTGCCACAACCCAACTACAAAAAACAGTGTCCCTGGCAAAGCATGACCCTTGAAAGATCCCATGCTTCTGATTAACTTTTACCTCTCCAAAATACAATCTCCTTAGAATTTAACCAACTTGGCCTTCAATGATTCCTTAGCTGGAGCAAATTAGATAGATGATCACCGAAGAATTCCCCCTTTATAAGCTAACCAATTTTTTCCTGTATACAATAATGTCACCATCAGTTTTCAAACATTAAATAGCAGTCTTTTTGAACAGAATCTTCTTAAATTTTATATATATCTGATGTGCTCCAAAATTTAAATTGTTTATTATTTTTACTGCAACTTTAACAGTTTAAAAGCTTTTCTTTTACACCAGGATCCAGCAAGGCCATCTTCTACCAAGAACCAAAGATGGATCCTACCCGGCCCTCGAATTTACAAGAGAAACTAGCAAAGCCAAGAGTTTTTGACTATGCAATTCTAGTGCAGTTCTTGTTCAGTGATTTTTTTTTTTTGGTGAAATAAAACTCTGAAAAGTCTGTTTTTCAGAGTCAATCTTAAGTTTTCATTTTGACGGAGGTAAAAAAAACTCCCCACACAAGTCCACATCTCAAAAGATGAGGAATCTCATTCAGTCAATCAAAATAAATCAAGGAAAAACCATCCTCCAAAAAAGTCAAAATCTAGAAACTCGGGTTAAAAACAAAGAACTCAGCCATGACAAAGAAATTAGAGAAGGAAAGGGAGAAACAAAACCAAGGAGATCAATCGATAAGTGGAACAATATCTCATCGTATGTAGAAAGAAAAAAAAAAAAAACCCAACAAAGTATAACCCATCTTATACTCATGATTAAATCAGAAAACACAAATTCCTCTCCCCTCCTATGCATATCTATCTGGGTCAGATTGTGTGTGAGGGCATGAATGAAAGCTTAGATTTTTATAATCTACATCAGATGCATACTTGGGCACTTTACACTGTGGATAATGGGGTTCTGAAAAAAAAGAAAAGAAGAAGCATAATCATAAAGTAAGAAAATAACAATGATGAAAATTGAAAAAGAAAAAGAAAAAGAAAGAGGATGTTTTACTTACCGAAGCAGTGATTGGTTCAAATGCAGAAAATACTGTCTCTCTCTCCGATTCAAAAAGCTACGTTCTTCTGATCACGACAACACAACTTCTTGAATTCTTCAAGCAGAGACAGAACAAAAAAATGAAAAAAAAGAAAAAGAAACTTTGGTGGCACAAACTGCAAAGAGTGGTATGATGGTGGAGTTCGTGGGATCTGAGACCAATGATGTTTGGTTTTGTGGGGTTAAAAGTGTGAATCAAAAGAGCATAGTTGAGATTCACCAAAAAAGAAAAACAAGTAGTTTACTTGGAAACCGCGGTCTCTTTCCGAATTTGTTTTCCATACATAACTGGGCACGTTAACATTTTACAATCTCAATTAATGTAACAATATTATTATTTTTATTATTTTTATTTAAATAAACTATATAACAATAATTTGAAACAAATACAAATATAATATATAGTTTAGATGGGCTTGAAAAGATAAGAGTTTGTCAAAACATAGATCACATCATTATTATATGGTGTGTGCTATTATTCCTTTTCAATTATTAATTATGGTATTTCTTTTTAGTGCCGCCGGCGGGTTCACGTTATTTCGTTTTAAAAAAATGTTCGAATTAAGTTTATTTGTTTAGGAATAAAAATGAAACTATTTTTCTCTTGCATAAAATTGAGATGAAGTCCAACCTAAATATGTTAATCAGAGTTTGGTTAATTATAAAGTTACAAATAAAAAACATTTTTAGTTGGGAGATAAATTTCGTACCCAGAGAAAAAATTACTAGACAAAGAAATTCAAATAGAATCTCTTCAATAATAAGATGTAGATAGTTTCGGTTTGATATTAGTTAGATTTGGTTTTTCAAAATTAAAACTATTGGTTTTTTATTTTGTAGACTGTTATGGTAAAGAGAGATAATGATTGTTTTATTAGAATATTTACTGCATTTTGATTTTCTTTGGTTTATTGTCATTGTTCTTTATAATTGAGTATTCTCATAAATTTTTAATTATTTTGTTAAAATTTAGAGTTGCATTCATTATTTTTTTTATCATATATTATTATTTAAAATACTCTTTTTTTAGGCCATAATCTTTCATTCCTTTCTTGTTCATAAAAGAAAACGTATTTGTTTTTTTCCTTTTACACATCTCATAAGCGCATTTTCGTCATTACATTTTTTACAAATTTTACTTAAGTTAAATATGTTTTTGGTCCCTCAAGTTTCAGCGAAATTTAGAATTAGTCCCTCATCAAAACTTTTGACCAATTTAGTCTTTCATTTTTCAAAATGCATGAATCTAGTCCTTTTAACCAAATTTTGTTAAGTTTATCTGACGTTTCAAATGCATTTCATGATAGTATTTAAATTATTTACACTGTTTGACACATTTTTGCTTCAATGTTAGCTTAAATACTATCATGAAATGTTGCTATCTAAAAAAAATAATTATTAATTTTAACAAAAAAAAAAAAAACGCTTATGTTTTTTCTTTTACACATCTCACAAGAACATTTTGGTCATTACATCTTTTTTACAAATTTTACTTTAATAACAAATCTTTATAAAAGCTAACACATTTATATTTTTACAAAATCTTTATTTCTTTACAACAAAAAAATTACTCAGTAATTATTAAACTACTATCTTTTTAAGATTAAAGTTGTTGTCTAAAAACTTAATTATTAATTTTAAAATTAATGAGTTATTGGGTTTTTTTTTTTCAATATAAATGATGTTATATAGTTAAAGGATGCAGTGAGAAAGTGAAACCAACATCTATTGTTGACCAAAAGTATAAAAGAATAAAAACAAAGCTAAGTTCTTGGGGTTGGGACCATATTTTCATATGTTTCCTTTTAGTTCACAACTCCTTTTCAGGAGCCAAATTTTACTGAACCTTTTGATCACTTTTGTCAGCTGAAGGTTGCAATTTGGTTTCTGACCTATTCTTCAAAATGCATTTTAGATAAATTAAATAGTAAGAATAAAAAGTAAATTAATATAAATTAATGTAATGTACTAATGCATTTTACTAACAAAATTATAAAAAATAATTAATTTATATAAATTGGTAACAATAGTTTAAGTGTTTTATAGGTGGATGAGATCGATTACCTTGTAACAAATGTCAAATAAGTCAAGCCACAATCAATTACGCAATATTTGAATCATTATGTTCTTAACTAAAAAACATTTACGTGTTAATTAATTAAGGGTGTGTTTGGAAACATTTCTAGAAAATTGATTCTATTTGATGTGAGAAAATCAATTTAAATCAATTTTGATCGAGAAATTATAAAGAGTATACAATTTTTTTTATTTATTAATTTTAAAATTTGATTTTAGATGTTTCTAAATAATTTATTAACATGAATTAATTTTAAAAATTAATTTTGAATATTTTGAAAATAAAATCAAACATACACTACTGCCGTTCATAGATTTTGAGTTAATGATATACGACCGATCCAACATTCACATCCAAAAATTATAAATTGAATAACTACAAATGGTTTTATTTGAAATAAATTGATACTGGTGGTGATGGTTGATCATAGAACATCAGCCACAACACTGCTTCCTACCCCAAAACAATTTTAAAAAAAATAAATACCAACAGTTGCAATTATGACTTTTGGTTACTGTTGTGATTGAAATATTGCCACAGTTTTCTTCTCCAAACTTCCCATATCTCTTTTGCACATATTCACATATGTGTCAATGTCCACTATTGACCATTATGACCTCCTTTATCAAATTAGTAAAGACAAAACTCTTATTTTCCTATGAGTTTCTATTGCACCAATGCTCCTTCATGTTTAACATTTCCTTTGAGGTTATTTTTTGTGGTAGAGATTAAATAAAACGAAGATAAGGAAAAATAGACCGTTTTGTCTGACAAAAATAAATAAAAAGAAATATTATTTTATTTTTTATTATTAACTTTTTTATCATTAATATTATATTTTTAATTCATTATTATTAAAATAAGAAACAGTTGCATGATCAATTATGCAACTCGTGATAAATTATGAGAATATTTCCAGTTATGAAAATAACAAATTTATAATATGTAAACCGAAAAATTTAAGGAACAAAATCTATTCAGTCGTTTAACTTATTTCTCAAATAATTGTCATATAAAGTGAATATCATTTTTCCAAACACTTAAACACAAGACGTTTTTGGCATTTTTTATTTTCAAATCACGAAAGTTCTTGTTCAGAAAATAAAAAAAATGATATTTTTTATAATTTTAATTTTTTATAAATAATGCACGTCACTAAACGTTTTTATTAGAAAACACAGAGTGATTACGACTTTCAAATCTATTATATGAACTTGTAACTATTATTACACACTACTTTTCTCCTTTATACTCTTTATTTCAAAATTAACACATTACAATATATAAAATAAAAATATTACTACAAAGTATATCAAATTAAATTCAAATGAGTTTTAAAATTAAAATTTAATACAAAATGCGATAAGCCTTATATTTTCGTTACTTACAATACAACCTATTTTACTAAAATACCAATTAGGTACAAATACTACAAACATATCATTAAATACAGGAGTTAAAAAAATAATTAGATTTTACATTCTAGTTTTTTTGAGAACCTAGGATTATATATATATATATATATATATATATATACATTTTTTTATTTAAGTTTTTTTATTTTTACAAGTGTGTGTGCATACATAGATAATTAATAATTAATTACAATTATTTTTCCTGGTTTGAGATTTCAATAATGTCTGGCTTAGCTGTCGACACTCCACACAGTGAGGCGCACAAATTAATTCCAATTCCTAATCCCACTACACTGCACTGCATCTCATCACTGTACCTGCGTAAATTAGTGTCCAACCGCACCACCACAATGACCATAACCCCAATACAAACAAAAACCGCAATTGCTTTTCACCCGGGTCAAATCTGTAATATCACAAATGCAAAAAATCACGTGGGACCCACCTCTCTTTTCATCACATCCTCCTCAAACAGTGATTACTAGTTAACTCTCTAATTAACATTAAACTGGTCTGGTGGAGACTATTAGAAGGAAAAAACGAGAATGAGGACGCCACCTTCGTTCAAAAATGGAGAAAGTGTCACGGCGCCATCACGCATTTAACCCACACGGTCCAATTCAAACATGCCACGTGGCAAGTGCTGCTCGCGGTCACAGCCTTTTCTAACTTACGTGGGATCTCACACTTGCGCAAATTAGAATACAACAGAATCTCTTCTTCACATTCTCTCTCTTTCTTCTTCTTTCTCTCTCGACAGACACCGTTCCTCTGTGCGTCGTCGTTTCACCGATCTCATCGACGCTGATCGCGGCAGAACGAAATCTAAGTCGAAGGAGGAGGCGGAAGGTTATGGCAATTGGTGGAGAGTAACCGTGATTTGTGCCAATGCGGAATTTGAGTACCGAATCGTGAGTTTGTGGCTCGTTCTGCGAAAGTTGAGTGAAGTCGCTGGTTCTGTGATCCTCTGTCTCGGGCGCCAGTGATGAGTCGTCGGGCTCCATAGGAGCTCGCAATTGATCTTGCCGAAGCAGAGATTCCCTGTCTCTTGCTTCCGGCTGAAACCGCGTCCGAATTTTTGTCGCTTTTTTTGGTTTTCTGAATTTGGAATTTGAAGTTCTCGTTGGGGGGAACGATGTCGTCGAAGATTGTGTACGAAGGGTGGATGGTGAGGTATGGCCGGCGGAAGATCGGGCGATCGTTCATCCACATGAGGTACTTCGTGTTGGAGTCGCGGCTGCTCGCGTATTACAAGAGGAAACCACAGGATAATCAGGTGGTTCTATTTGTTTTTCTTTTCGTGTGGGTGGAATTTCTCTTCTTCGATTGGGTTTTTTCGGGGAATTCCGCTATTATTATTATTTTTTGTTTGAATTTGTTTTGGTTGCTGAAGTTTCCACTCCCGGAGTTACCTTTTGGGATACTCTATGGAGAAGGATAGGGAATTTGCGATATTGCTTTTTCACTTTTACAATTTCTTTATGCTTCCTAAATTTCTTTTTGTTTTTTGGTTTTGGTTTTTTATCTTTTACTTTGTGGGAGGAGGGCCGTGTGTTGGAGAGTGGATGCTGCTGGAAAACTTGACGAGATGAACTTGTTTTTATTCTTTTGTTAGGTCCCAATTAAAACACTGCTAATTGACGGCAACTGCAGAGTGGAGGATAGAGGCTTAAAGACTCATCATGGACATGTGAGTTCTGCAATTAAACGTGGACACTAGCACATACAAAATTATTTATTTGTTGGTATCTCTGCTTGCACTAGCACATACAGAATTATTTATTTGTTGGTATCTCTGCTTGCTGCGTGAGCCTTCTGGTCTTGAAATAATCCTTGAAGCGATCTGTACTTGTATACTTGGTTTGGATGTGTCAATTTTTAATTCGATTATTGAAATTGAATATGCTAATGGAGGGCAACTGAATGGTTGAAGCGAGGAGATGTTCTGGAATGATTTATGGTATGTGATGTAAGGACGGATCTTTCAACTATACCAATGACTTTTAATAAAACAAAGGAAAAACAAACGAGCCTCAGAGTCTTTTTATGAGTAATGCTATTTGACGAGTAAAGCTAGGAATTCGTAGTTTTATGCACATAAAAATTAACACCCCTTTTTATGTACTGTTAAATATACTCATGGAGCCTGGATTGGGGTCCTGTATTGTCCAAGACAGATTAGTATTTTTTTTTTCTTTTTAGCTTAAGGAAGAAATTTGTTACAAGAAAATAATTCTAAATTAAGAGGACAAGGTACCATTCTTCAACGTCTCCACAGAAGAAGAAAGAATTCTAAAAGGAAAATGTACAAAAACATTGCAAATCTCTCTCCTTGTCTACCGGAGAAATCTCCTGATCAGGTGTATATTCTGATCATCATGGGAGAGCTGTGATATAATCCTCTCCATTGTCGTCAAACTTGTAAGTTAACTCATGGATTTGCCTGAGTTTACATTTAAACCGATTTTTTGTTTAATCCTGTCCGTAGCTTAGCACATTGTTCAGAATCAAACCTTTCCAGCCGAGTTGTGCACTTGAATGAGAGGTATTTGTGTTCACCTGATACAGGGACCAGTAACCAGTAACCAAGTTATATTTAGCCATAGTGTAAAGTAGTCAGAAATTCCTCTTTTTAATGAATAATTTCTGAAGAGGTAAGGACATGTCAAGAATTTTGACGGCATGTTTTTTCTCCTTTTAATGAAAAGTTCAATAAAACAAATTGACTGTTGATATTATTTTGAAAGTAGCATATGCTGGCTTTTGCTAGTTATATTTGTAGTTAGAATATTGACAATGATTTTGTTCTCTCTATTTGCCCTCAACTATTTACTTCTTTTTGTGCAGATGGTTTATGTTTTGTCTTTTTACAGCAAGAAAGAAAAAAACCATCAATTATTTAAACTATATTAAAATTTCCATGTTGACAATGATTTTGTTCTCCCTATTTGCGTCCAACTATTTTCTTCTTTTTGTGCAGATGGTTTATGTTTTGTCTGTTTACAACAAGAAAGAAAAGAACCATCGAATTATGGTTAGTGGATTTTCCTCATTCATATATCCAGCATATATTTGTTCCCTTTTATCCATAATTGCCAATATGCCTTTTCGTTCTATTATTATTATTATTATTATAATTTTGCTTTTTCTGAGTAAATACTTTATTACTCTGGTTTGTACTGCAGATGGCAGCATTTAACATCCAAGAGGCCCTGATTTGGAAGGAAAAAATAGAGTATGTTATTGATCAGGTCTGTTTCAAAAGGTTGCACAACCCTATTATGGTCATTGATTGTGGATTGATATCCATGTTCCTAAATTTTTTGTTAAAGTTTATCTCCCTGATGTACATTGACTTGAAATATGAAAAACATTTACTTGGTACAAAGATAAAAGGATGCATTGCAATTTAATTTGGTGAGTCCATTTTAGAAGGACATGCTTTCTGGTTGTGTAAGTTGATGCTATTGAACTTTGATGCATGCAGCATCAGGGAGCTCAACCGTCAAATGGCAACAAATATATTTCTTTTGAGTACAAATCTGGTATGGACAATGGAAAGACAGCTTCTTCCTCAGATCGTGAAAGCCAGTAAGTAGTTTTGTCCTTTGCTTTTAATCCTCATACTGTTTATTGAATATGGCAATGCGTTCAGTTTACCTGCTTGTGCTGTTGTTTCATATGTTGTTAAATTATGTCTGTCTTCCTTCAAATTGTTTCCAATGTCAATTTTTCTGGAGAGTCTACTGAAATAATTGATTTAAACATACTGGAATATGATTTAGTATTTTCGGCCACTTTTATTTCACTGCTGAGCAAATAGCTCCTGTGTAGATAATTACCGGGTACCAATGTTTTTGTGCATATCCTTCTATACATTCATAACATCCAATATATTTTTTGGATCACCAGGTTCAGTGCTCAGGAGGATGAAGATGATCCTCATCCTAATTTGTTAAGAAGGACAACAATTGGAAATGGTCTACTTTATATCCTTACAGCTTTGTGGGTTTGTAATTAGTCTGCCCCAGTCTATATTTAAACTTTTCCTTTCGTGAGATGCAGGCCCTCCTGAATCAGTTTTTGACTGGACACGGGAAATAGATTCGGATTTGTCAAATCAGAATATCAACAACCAAGCATTCTCAAGAAAGCATTGGCGTCTTTTACAATGTCAAGATGGTTTGCTACATTTAATTACATGAGTGCAATTTTCTATCTCGATTACATAAAAGTTTAAATATTCTAGTGTTAAATTATTGGATAAGCAGTAGTTGCATGAACTGACAAGATTTTCTTTCTGAAATTTGCAGGACTTCGTATTTTTGAAGAACTTGTTGAAGTTGATTACCTTGTATGTTATTTACTGTCTTTCTTTAATTAAATGGTATACTACATTCATGTATGTTATTTTCATATGCTTCTTTATGTAGCCAAGGAGCTGCAGTAGAGCTATGAAGGCAGTAGGTGTTGTGGAGGCGACTTGTGAAGAAATTTTTGAACTTGTGATGAGCATGGATGGGACACGGTTTGAGTAGGTTTTCTGTAGAATTACCACCGTTGTGTGTTTCTGTGTAATTGTTGCTGTCATGCATGATGTATGGCAGATTGTTATTCATTGTTGTTTCTGGAGAAATATTGTCGTGATACGTACGAGAGAGCAATTAGGTTTGACACTTTAAGAAGTTGTGATGTCATCTAATACTACTTTAGATGGATTCAGTTTGAATAAACATCTCGAAATCCATTTATGATATATATATATATATATATATATATATATATATATATATATATATGGGAAGAAAATAAAATGAATCAAAGAGTAAATAAATCAAAATTTTCTTTAATTTAAAATTAACTTAAACTTCTAAAATTTTCCGATGCTTTCTCATTTAATCAGCCCCTATAAACTTAACAATAATTAAAATTCTTGTCTTAGAAAAGTCTTTATAGCAGGTTTTACAAATAAAAAATTCCCATAAACTAGAAATTAATCTAAACTGGGCCTTACTGTAGTTAAAGGAACCAGAACTTGTGCCCAAGGTTCTAAGGCAAGACTGTAGCAGGGGTGAGCTATTCTTGTCACCTTAGGAGTGCCTTTCCTGTTACGGCTAGTTATGCCTCTAGACCCTAGTTTCCTATAAAAAACAGTAAAGAACTCTGAAAGCAAAATTATCTAATTTAGTAACTTAGATGCTAAATGGGTTACAGTTGCCAGTGTTAATAAAAATACTAGGGTAGACTGGGTAAGGAGGTGAATGAGCCATTGCTATGTCATAATGTGGCACTATTGGAGTTGAAAACTATTTACATTCTTTTGTGCTCTTCCTATGACTAATATAATATTTTTCTGTTAAATTTTTGACTGGTGGGAACTTAGAATGTTCAGCTGAATAAGTTTAATGGACAAACAATATATTATGAGTGGAAGTTTTTGGGAATATATTGGAGTAACACCTATTTAGAAGATTATAGAAAATTGCCTAAGATGGCTTTTGGTTATGTGAGGGAAAGAGCTGAGGACCAACAGAGGTCATGGTGTGAAAGGTGGACCAAATGGTTGAGCATTACACAAAAATGGTAGAGGAAACCAAAGAAAAGAATAGGCAAAAAACCCATTGAAAATTTTGAATGAATTAATTGGGAGTTTGGTTTTCTTAAAGGTCAATATATGCCATATGATCCATATGGCTGACCCAACAAAATGGTTTAACACTTGGTTGTTAACTTGTTATTATAGATGATGAACTGATGAGTCTTATTAAAAAAAATTTATTTGATGAAAATCGAGGACTGTGGTTCAAATTTGTTTAGTTTTGATTGCAAGGTAAGACAGGTAGTTAGTTTGAAACCTCTAATATCTTTTTCTTAGATGATAAATTAATTTTCTTTTCAGATGATGTTATAGTTATCACTTGAATTAAATTAAAATATTCACTGCAAACACAATTATTTTTAGATATTTGATGTTCCACAGTTCTGCAAATAAATGTTGTTTGCTTCTTATTATTTGCATGTCTGCAGATGGGATTGCAGTTTCCTACATGGTAGTTTAGTTGAGGAGGTGGATGGGCATACGGCAGTTCTTTATCATCGACTTCAGCTAGATTGGTTCCCAATGTATAAATAATCTATCTTCTGACATTTGTAATTGTTTGTAAATTATATTTGTTAAACTTGTTCAACTATTTTCACATAAATCAGTGATGAATGAAAATGTGTTTTTTTGAATAACCGATTTTTCTTGTATTGTGTTGTAAGTTTTCTGGATAAATTGTTTTATTTCTTGACATGTGAACCAATATTTAGGGCTCCCACTGCTTAAATTTGATTTTTTATTTTTTGTATATATAAAAGCATGATTTGAGACTCGATAAATAGTTAAGAAAGGGTTATTCATCTACAAATTGAGTTGGCTAACTCTCTTGACTGTCACTGCTATGTATTTATCATTGCAGGTTTGTGTGGCCCCGTGATCTTTGTTATGTACGATATTGGCGCCGAAATGATGATGGAAGTTATGGTAGGAGTCTACTTCTTTTGTTCTAAGTTTTTGGTACTGTTCATACTTGGAAGGACTTGCTAACGATGACACTTATTAAGGAAACAAAAGAAGAGAGTTTGAAATAAAAATAATAGTTAATTATATTGGAACTCAAACATGTAATACTTCTCTTTGCGTTGTCAAACAGATTTGATGGCCACTATTGACTATTTCCCAATTGATGCTTCTAAAGAACTCTTTACAGAATTTTGTGTTTATTACTTGTGGAAGTTTGCGTTGATGTTTCTTCTTCTTGCAGTTGTTCTATTTCGCTCTAGGGAGCATGAAAACTGCAGTCCACAGCCAGGGTGTGTTCGAGCACATATTGAGAGTAAGATTCAATTGCTTGCTTATAGACCTAACTCTGTCCTTCAAAGTTCAAAAGAGTTGGATTCATCTATATTTCAAAGGGTCTTGATGTCCTCAATTTATTATGGATTAGGTTATTCATATTACCTCTCTGGTGTTTTGCTAATAGTTTATTATAAGGTTCTTGCCTCTTCTGATTTGTGAAAATCTGGATTTTTGCTAAAATCAGGAAGCTTTGATGCCTTTTTTTTTTCTTTCTTTCTATTGAATCTGTATTATTTACGATTTTCTGCTAAGGAGGACCATTGTTTTAGCTCTTTTCCTCTTAGTATTAATATTTATTTTTCATGAAAAGAAGTAGGATGTTGCATGCATGCATGTGAACACACCGAATTTTAAATCCTAGAAGGACGGCTGAACTGTGTTTGAAAATTTATTAATTTCAATACAATGAATATATTGTTCTCACAAACTGTTACAATACCTCCAACAGAATGGATAGAATAACAATATTTAATAAGGTAGCATTAACCAGTCAGAGAATATCATGGAAATTCTAGAGCTGTTTAGCATATTTTGAGGTTTCCCTCTTTTAATCAGTTGAGGTTTTCTGTCAGCTTAAAGTGAAGATTGATCTTTATGATAATAACCTGATTTTATGTCATTTATTTATCATTATCGTTATTATTAACTAGTTTTCATTAAAGTATTATTTTTTGTTTGTCATTGATGCATCTCATGTAAGTTTTCTTTATGTTTCTTTTTTGAAATTTCTTAGGTCTAAAATCTGCTTTCTACAGGTGGAGGATTTAATATTTCCCCCTTAAAACCTCGAAATGGAAGGCCCAGGACACAAGTCCAGCATCTTATGCAGATTGATCTGAAGGGATGGGGTGTGGGTTACCTGTCATCTTTTCAGCAGTATTGTGTCCGTCAAATGTTAAATAGTGTAGCTGGTGAGTTGATTTCCATTTATGCGGTTTACAATTTTTATACTGAATGATAATGCTCTCCCTTCTATCATCATGGTTTCTTTTATTTACCTTTCTCTATCGATTTGATAATTGAAAGTTTAGAGTGGAGGTTGCCCCATTTTAATCTCTTTTTCATAGGATAACCTGTTTGCAATGAGTATCAACATTCTTGTATTTTTTTCTCTTTCTGCAGGTTTACGTGAATGGTTTGCCCAATCAGATGAAAGAAACGCTCATCCAAGAATTCCTGTCATGGTTAACATGTCCTCAACATCTGTTTCTTCAAAGAAGAATCAGAAGCCAAATGATTTTTCTGTCAATCCTTCTTCTCTTGATCAAATGAATTCTGCAAGCAGAAACTCTGCCTTGATAGATGAATATTCTGATGATGAAGAAGATTTTCAAATAGCAGAATCTGAACAAGAGGTTGTATCTACATTTTTCCTTATGTGTATACTTTGGAGGTTTGCTTCATAAATTTTAGCATTAATATTACTATAAAACTTTTCAGGCGTACCAAATTGGTCTTGAGAATGATGTGAAAAGAACAGGTAATTGCTTGCAATACCCTATTCAATTTAATGGTATTACAATTACAAACTTGTGCATGAAGAAATTCACCACGATGATGCATGTTTGTTAGAAGCTCAATTAAATCTTTTCATGATGTTTTCCTAAACTGAAGCTTTGGAAGAAGAACCTGCAAATGAAATTGACTTGTCTTCCTTTTCGGGAAATTTGCGTCGGGATGACCGAGATAATGCTCGGGACTGCTGGAAAATTTCTGATGGAAATAACTTTAGAGTCAGAAGCAAGCATTTTTGCTATGACAAGTCGAAGGTATTCATTCTATTTTTATTTTCCACTTTCTGAACAAAGTTTATCATTGTCTGTGTGTTCATATTCCTTTGTGGTAAACTTTGAAGGTTCCTGCTGGCAAACATATGCTGGATCTTGTTGCTGTAGATTGGTTTAAGGACTCAAAAAGGATGGACCATGTGGCTAGGCGTCATGGTTGTGCAGCCCAAGTGAGTAATTTAACTTTTTGTTTCTTGATGAAGATTAATGGTAGGTGGTTGAAGCTGGGAATTTTGTTACAGAAAATAGGGCTAAACTCTATTACAGAGATAATAGGTCTATCACAAGATAGACTCAACTGAAGAGGAAACAAAAATAGTCCACTGTGAAGGTTGTAGAACTTTCAGGATCTTCAAACCTTCCTGTCCAAAAGTCATTTAGTTACTGAATCCACTATCCCCTATCTTTCCCTCTGTTTTATCTATGCTTCGCATAGGAGGAGATACTAACAATCCCAAAAGATCCATTTTGTCTTCTAGGTGGAGGTTATTATAAGTATCCTGTAGCAACTGAAAGTTATACCAGGCGCCCTTTGTTTGAAGCACCATAGCCAAATTATAATTGAAGCATAGTAATTTGATTATTTTCCTTCATATATGTCTGCTACACCTCAGTAATCACACTGTCAGTAGGTTTGTTACTTTACCCGGGCGTGTGAAGTAAACATGTGACATGATTGATTTTTCTTACTTAGATATTTGATGGAGTTTATAGTTATGGGAAAATTAAGTTACCTTTTCTCAAGGTTTGTGCTTATTATATACCACATATCCATCCTATTTGGGAAAAAAATAGTATCCCCGGTTAATTGTAACGGAACATGATGATGCTTGAAAATATAATGAAATTCATGTAAACTTAGGTATATAATGTTAAATGAAGATGGAGCATCCCCCCCCATCTTTTAAATTATCATCATCAATATAATTTCCGTCTCTGTTTTTCTGTACTGAAATTATTCATTGAAATTGAATGTCTGAACCAAAATGGGAATATATACAGCATGCTGCTATTTCTGTATTTTGTGGAATGCTCTCTGGGTTTAAAAGACCCCACAGCTACACTATCTTTTAAACACCTTACTGCAGAACAAGACAACCCCCAAACCTGCAAACTCACACACCTGTAACTGAACCACAAAGTAAGGGAGCGTAATATCTTTACTTAAATGGGAGTATTAGCAAGATAATATCTTTACTGAATTTGATTTTCCTTTTTACTATTTATTTATTTAAGTTGTTGGGAGGTTGTTGCATGCCTTTTTTAGGTTTTTCCTGACTATGATCGTAATCTTTTGTTTCTATGTAGGTAGCTTCAGAAAAAGGATTTTTCTCCTTTGTCATTAATCTTCAAGTGAGTTCTTCTGTTCATGTGATTGAGTCAACTTTAAACTTCAAAAGTTTAGAGTCAGGAGTAAATGAATCATTGCACTTTGGTTGTAGGTGCCTGCATCAACACACTATAGTATGGTTTTTTATTTTGTGACAAAGGAGTTAGTTTCTGGATCCCTGTTGCATCGCTTTGTTGATGGTGATGATGAGTTTCGAAACAGCAGGTTTAAGCTTATACCATCAGTCCCTAAGGTATTTACTGAAAATTTTCGTCATTTTAATTTAGGAAACTATCACTGCTTTGTATGATGTATAGATACGACACAATTATCAGATACTTGTCATATCCGATACTGTGGTGGTTCGTCTTATATTGAAAAATATAGAAAAATATAGGATGCGACACATACCTGATACAATCATTCATTTTATATTGAAAAATATATGATGCTATTGTAATTTGTTTTAAATCATACCACAATTGAAAAATCATTACTAAATATTATCCAAATTGGATATGTTAAATATATTAAACTCAATTGTATATATAAACTGGAATGACAAATTGTAGTTTTAAACATGGTTAAATTAAATGTTTAATTTTGTAGTTTTTAAAATTTTTTAAACTGTTAACTGTACTTTATTTGCTGTTATTGATATTTTAAACTCAGTTTATACCTTATTTAAAACTATTTTTATTTACTGCTATTATTATTTGAAAATTTGCTTCAGAAACCATTTAAAATGTATATCGTTGTTAGATGCGAAAAAACAAAAGCTTTAATAAATAGAACAAAACAGAACCCGATTTTATAGAGTGATTGTTAACTTTTAGTAAAAGGGGATGGTGTGGGATACTGGGATTCGGCATGGGTAATAAAGTCTTCTATTGGATCAACATTTTACTCAAAGGATAATGCAAATTCATCATGTAGAAATAGTTGTAACAGTGCTAACTTCCAAGCACTCTTTCCTCACTTTTTTACATTCAATTGTTGCACTCGATTGATATGTGTGTATCTAAAGATATCTGTGTCAGATTCCTCCACACAGATACAATGCCTTTTTATATATATATATATATATATATATATATATATATATATATATATAGACAAATTTTAGTTGTTAGTAGTATTATGTTAGTGGGAAGAGTTGAACTCACAACCTTTTTCACCCTCCCTTCCAACTTTACCACCAAGGCAACCTTTGATCAACTTATCGGTACATTAGAGCTGCCCTTTACTTGTTAATTTTATAATTTGTGGCTGTATCATTATTTTGTTGTTATGTCTTAATATGGGTATGATCATCCTTTGTTTATCGCAAGTGTGGTAGCTGTATGTGTTACTCAAGAGACACTTTAAAAATGTACCATATCCATATGTAATTTGGTTTAAACAATGTATACAGTAATGAAAGCCTAATCCCACTAGGCGAGGTTGGATACATAGATTACATGATGCTATTTGGATTGGTTGAAGATTAAAACTTTTAGAAATACCATTTACTATAAGAATCTTCTTAGTGACTTTGAATGCATCTCACAACAACCAATCCTTTTTCCAACTAGATTGGGTTTAGCTACATGGATTAAGTGATTTGATACTGTTGTTTGTTACACATGTGTATAAATCATCATCCAACATATCCTTTTAAATTGTTTTGCTTATTTTTTTTTCATGATCTCCCTTTTCCTGTAGTTATTGTGTTACCCTTCATTTGCTTAATAAAATGGAAAAATAAGAGTAACAGAACTGATGTCGTAGTGACATACTGGAACAAGATTCACGAATTTTGTTGCTGCATATTCACAATGCATTACATAAGTAAGCAATAAGATAAGTAGTGGGGTTTGAAGTAAGTAGTTGGTTATAAGATAACTTCTTTTCAGATACCACAAGAAAGAATATACTCGCCTCTCGTTGTGTGGGTCAAAATTCAAACAGAACAAGAACTGTCAGTTCTCCGGAATCAATAATTGCCCAATATAATTGTTTAAACTTGTACCAAATATGGGAATATCATATTCCCAAGTTCACTTTTCCCAAGAATAATTGTACAGTCCTTAAAACAATGTGCGTTAGGTTGATATATGCAGCTTCGTTGCTGACTGTTACCAAGTTGATGTGTATATACATTTTTGGTCTGGCTTAATCCACAGAACCAAATCTCTTATTGTTACCGTATTTTGTTGGTTTTATGACTTTCTTTGATTTTTTCCATTTATATTTTTACCCTCTTTTATTTCTTTGCCACTTTTGTTTGTAATTTATAACTACCATCTATCCATAGAGGCTGGAGAAACAAGCATACTTTCTCTTTACACTTATTGATATTCCATCTTAAAATGCAGGGTTCATGGATTGTACGCCAGAGTGTTGGGAGTACTCCTTGTTTGCTGGGAAAGGCAGTTGATTGCAACTACATTCGTGGTCCAAAGTATCTAGAAGTAAGATTTGATTCAAGCTCTTTTTAAATTTGTGTTTGTCTTGTTGAGGAAAGTTTCCCACTAATTAATTGTCTGCTATGATTTTTTAACCAATCACTCTTTAATTGTAGATTGATGTTGATATTGGTTCCTCTACTGTTGCTAATGGAGTTTTGGGGCTGGTTATTGGTGTGATTACAACATTGGTTGTAGATATGGCTTTTCTTGTACAGGTGCGTTAGATATTTTACTAGAAATTAACATCTAAACAAGTCATGGGATTTAAGTCGCAGCAATTGGGCTAGACTAATTTTCTTGTTGCATCTAGTGTGGAACCTTTTATTACGATATTGCAGAAGCTTTATAGCTTTGATAATTGATTTAACATTTATTAATAATACTCGATTTTTGTTCATTTCACCTAGGTAGGTTATGGGTATTTAATTTTCAGATTGTGGATGACAAAAAATCTGCATTACTATTTTAACGAGTTGTTTTAAATTTCATTACGTGTCATACCCTGCAACTGCTAGGAATTATAAATAATCTATTAAGCTGAGCTAGTTCTGAACCAAAAACAATTTTTAGCAATGTGACAATGTGTTACTCTGCTTTGTCTGTGTATGTTGAAGATTCACTTTGGGTTAAGTTTTATCTGTATTTTCCTTCAAGTTTACATTATTGTTAGATATTTATATATAATGGCAAAAGCATGTCTGCACCTTGTAACATTCTGTTATCACCAAAGCTCCTGCGGAGGCAGAGCTATGCAGCAAAATATTTCTCTAGTGGGGGGCAAAAAATATTTTTATGACTTGAATTTAGAGTTGGAGCAAAACCGGAGTATCATCTCAGGTGATGTATATGTATGTAATGTGTGTGTGTGTGTGTGTGTGTGTGTGTGTGTGTGTATATATATATATATATATAAAGGTGAGTACAAGTATATCTCAAAGAGGAAGGCTACAACCTATGTTATTTATCTTACAATTAGGTACACCAAAAAAACAACTTTTGCCTATTTGAGGGAGGCTACGTTTTGGGTTGCGTCAAAGATATCTTGGGCCTTCTTCCAAAAATAAGAGTGCATGTCTGAAGGATTTGAGTGTCTCTTAGACATTGGTCTCAGCTGATTTTCCATAAAACAGCAGTTGGTAGTCGAGCTTTTGCCATTAAGAATTATCTTCAGTGGAAATAGCATTAGCTTCCTTTCCTAAGTGGTTATGGTATCCTTGACTTAGAAACCACAAATCTATTGAACCAGACCAAGATAAGTTATTTGTCCAATTGAGTTTTGTAGTTGCAATAATAGGAGTACCAGAAAATGAGAAAACAAAATCCACAGAGGCCATCTCAAAGATAGGGTACACTGTAATGGAGACAAAACGAACATCCATATTAAAGAAAAGCGTGTGACCAAACGTACTTAACTCTAAGTAAGTTGGAACAGAGAACCAAGGTTGGGGGAAAGGGGTCAAAGAACGTCGGTGATTAGCCCCTCACACACTAGGTTGGAGCACCCAAAGATTCTTTGTCAAGACCAAATCTAGTGCTTGTTTGGGAGGGTTGGCAGTTGCATGTCAAGGACAGCTAATTGTGTTGTAAGTTGCTCGGTAGACAGCTGCCAGACTGTTGTAAGTGGCTGTATTTCACTAGAAAATTACCAACAGAGTAGGATAGACCTACCTACCACCTTGAATTTAGAGATGGCTGGCCAAAAGTATCGACTCACCTGATGTACATGTGTATATATAGATGAGTACAAGTATATCTCGGAGAAAGGCTACAACCTATGTTCCTTAACATAAAGCTAGGTACACCCAAAACCTGCTTTTATAAAATTTGTGCAACAAAATATTATCACCTATTTCAACATTTAAGTATAAAATTAAAACAAGTTAAAAAAATTTGAGGATGACCATGATATCTCGTGGCCAACCCTGAATCTGCCCCTAACCAACCAGGTGTTGATTTTATGCTTCCACTGTTGTGTTTTGTTTAATATGGTATGTATATTCTGAAATTGAGTGCATTTGATTTTAGGTTAAAAGAAATTTTCACACAAGTAATAATGTTATGCAGACCAAGTATTTGTAAATCTTTAACCACAAATGGCAAGATGGATAGCAAACTTAGTAGTAAAAGTGTGAATGTGGGAGAGGTCGGTGTTGTATTGTGTCCAATTGTCCATCGCTCACCAATTTGCATATATTATGCTTCGAAGCAGAATTATGATAAAGATATAATAACTATGTTTATTCGTCATTATTAATTTTAACTGCTTAGTTTAGGTCCGAATTTGTTACTTTAAGTATCTGTATCGAAAAACATACTCTGTTTTTACATTTTACTTAAATACCAGTTTGGTGTGACAATCTTGAATGGGTTAAAAAATTTTAGAGCATTTTCTGTGATTTGTATTTTGAACCAGATGCGTTGGAATATTGGATCATATTCTTGCCGTGGTCAGTTTTATTGATGAATTTTAATTTTAAATGAGAAATTATTTTATTTATCGCAGCATTACTATTATTATGCTTGTGCATGTGTGCTTGAGAGGTAACAACTGTACATGGTTCTGAACAAATGCTTGACAATGGATTGTATGTTCTTGATATCTTTTAGTATGTATCATTAAATCATGACAATTGTTATTGACAGGCAAATACTCCTGATGAGTTGCCCGAGAGGCTTATTGGAGCTGTTCGAATTTCTCACTTAGAGCTCAAATCTGCCATCGTCCCAAAACTGGAACCGGATCCATCATGACTAACTCAGTCGTTTCTGTTCTATAGCAAATCATTTGTTAGCAACATGCAAGTGTACCATTTTTTTTTCTCTGGGATGTAGGCTCATTGTTTTATAATTGGGTTCTTCTGTGAAACATTAAAAGGAAATTCCTCTTTTCTTTTTCCCCTATTGCTTTTATTAGTTCAATTAAAGTTTTTAAGCTGTTAGGATCTGTATTTTGTCAAAGTATTCATATTCGGATATATTTCATCTGATTATGAAATATTGTTATATAGTTTCAAACATTTTTTTGTAACTCCCAGTAAGTTAGGAGGAAAAAAAGGGAAAGTTCAGTCATTCATCTCGTCATGGAATTTGTTTGTGTAATAATGTACATAGTTTCTCCTCCATGACAACTTCCTCTCCACCAAAGATTGTATCTACATCTTGTAGAAATGCAGTTTCTTTCACATTCCCAGATTCTATACCTAAAAAGTTTGTATGTGTAGTAACGAGCGAAGAATGAAGTGTGTAATTCTGAGGGTTCTCTTACCTAAGATTATGTTGTTTTATCTTGATTAAGAGTAGTATAGAAATAGAAAAAAGATGTTTTATTTGGATGGATACAAGTAGAAAGGCAAGCACCAGAATTTCATCCTCTATGATTGAAAGGGTGAATAAAGAGAGTAAATAAATTACTTTTATACCAAAAATGTTATATATTATGTTATCATTTTTCTGAATGTAAAAATGTTTTTTTTTTTTCAATTTTGGGAAGGATTTATTTATCCTTTTAAAAAATCAACAATTTTTTTTTATAGGAGTTTCTTTTTCTTTTCTTTTTAGAGGGTGTTAACATTTACTTCCTCGAAAGCCTATTTTAATCATGATATATCTGGAAGAGTTTTATTTTTATTAGGTTTGTCAAATTAATTTTTCCTAATCTATATTAGTTCAATTCTATTTATTTTTATTTTTCTTTTTTTATCTATTAATTTCACATTAATGTGTATCTATTATCTGCTCAGTTCTGTTAACAGAGCTTCTGTCACTTTTTTTTATATTTGAATTTCATAGTGTCAGTTTTTCCAATTCGTTATGGCAAAGACTAGGTACCAAAATGATCATATTGACACAACAATCGACGCATCAATACTTCTACAAACCCATGTTGAAACTTGGCGCCTAGAATGTCAGCATTTCTCTTCATTTCTTTATTCCATCAACTTCTTTATTCCCATTACAATATGTTTTTTCTCCTGACCATGTAACCCACCATAAGATGGGACACCACCCACCTGGCATCATGATATTGGTCACCCCTTATTATTCAAGCCAAGAATGAAACCCTGACTCTTTCTTCTTGCAACCCCATAATTTTCAATATTTCTATTACTCTTTAGAAATATTTTATTAAAAAACATAATTTCTCATCTTTCTAGTATCTTGTTGGTTTCTTGATTTCGGGTGGTTTCTGCTATTTGAGGAATGACATGTTTAGTATATGAAAAGTAATGCTTAAAATGAAAATAACACATGTATGAATATGCATAGCTCTTGAAATTGGAAATTGGAAAATTGGAATGATATTTCCAGTTGTTTTTGTTGATTTTTATTGTTGTAAACTAGTTGAGTATTTTAATGGCGAGCGGGAGACAGTTATGCATGTTAACTATAACTGTATTTATTTTCATTCGTATAATATTTATTATTGTAATTTGAATAAGAATCAAATGGTATTTGATAAACTGTGTTTTAAAAGAATGAAATATAATTTTTTAAAATTGATCTATAATTCGAATTTTTTAAGTATTAAAGTGTTTATAGAAAAAAATATACAAAGTTTCTTCTTAATAGTAGAAACTGAAGCAAAATAACTATACGGCTTTTTATTTTCTAAAGATTTTCTGAAATACAAAATAGACAACGAATTAACCGAAAACAAAAAACATAAATGGTTAGAATATTGTTCCTAATATTGTTTTTCTATGACTTAATTTTTTTATTGTCATCTCTTTGTTTCGTTAAGGAAACGAATGTTCATGATTTGGCTTCTGAATGTATATTGTCATTGATATAGATGTTATAGTGAAAAAATGTGTCCCACTACCAGAAGGATTTGCAGAATCAGGGTCAATCTGATTCACCTTGGAAATTCATAATACTTGAATAATCGTTCACGCTAGGAAGGCATCACTACCGAATGTGGGAATGTGACTGTTCTATCTGATATGTAAAACTGTCTTGAAGTGGTATGAAAACCTGGAGAAGAAAGTTATATCACTGAAATTTCTTTTTAATCAGCAAAAAATGAAATAATATTAAAATAGAGTCCTAAGGAGTGCTTTAACCCATATACAAGAGGGTGCAATGTACCTAAACAAGGATACAAATTTGAAGGTTTTGATAAAAAACAACATTAGCTCATATTGAAGGTAAAGGATGCCCTAACTGTAAGGAATAAAATGTGTATTGCAACTACTGTCCAATGAGTGCTTTTATTGAATTCAAAGAGGCTATTAAATAGCCAGCAACCGAATACATTGGAATAATAACTGAATACATGAAAATAGCTACAGTGAAACATAAAATGCTCCTAAAAGCTAGGCTTTATTATACAGTAACAGAAAACACTCTTAAAAACTAGGCTTTATGCAGCAACAACAGTAAAGATCTTTTCATTCCCTCCCTTAAACTGACTGCAGTATGCAGTGAGTTTATTTCAGAAAAATCAACCATTCCCATCTTTTTCCTGAGAGTCTGGAAAGTCTCAAGTTTTAAAGCCTTGGTCAATAAATCTGCAACCTGTTCTTTAGTTTCGCAGTGCACCAACTCGATTTCTCCATCTTTCACAAGATCTCTTAAAAAATGAAAACGCACTCTAATATGTTTGCTCATACCATGCATTACTGGATTTTTGGAAAGTTTAATTGTTGAACTATTGTCACACATAATAATTGTGTTACTGTTGTGAGTATGCGTTAAGTTTCTCAAAACTCTTTTCATCCACATTTCTTGACAGACACTGGCAGCAGAAACCACAAACTCTGCCTCTGTACTTGAGAGGGTAACAATTGGTTGTTTCTTGGACATCCATGACACTGCTCCTAAACTTAGCAAAAATACATAACCAGAAGTGCTTTTAGAATCATCCTCATCTCCTACATAATCAGAATCTGTGAAAGCAAGCATATTTTCCTCTCCCCCTTTTTTTAGAATATCCCATAACTAGTAGTTCCTTTTAAATACCTCAAGATTCTTTTAGCAGCTTGTAAGTGCATCTTTGTTGGCTTTGACATGTATCTGCTAATTAAGCTTACACTGAACATGATATCTGGCCGTGTAGCTGTCAGATATAGTAGACTTCCCACAATTTGCTTGAAGTAAGTGTCATGCACAGTTGTACCCTCCACATCTTTGTTAATCTTACTACCTGGAACAATTGGACTTTGTACAAGTTTGCTCTCTGACATTGCAAACTTCTTCAACACATCTTTGGTATATTTCCGTTGACACACAAAAATTCCTTCTGGTTTTTGTAAGACCTCAATGCCAAGGAAGAATCTCATCTTTCCTAAGTCAGTCATATCAAAGGCATGCATCATAGACTTCTTGAATTTAAGCATCATACCTATGTCATTTCCAGTATAAATCAAATCATCAACGTATATGCTGACAATTAATATGCCTTCTCCAACGCTTCATTTGATGAATAAGGTTTGCTCACTTGGACATTTTTGAAAGCCTTCTTGTGTGAAATGTGCTTCTATGCGGCTGAACCAAGCCCTTGGTGCTTGCCTTAGACCATACAAGGCTTTATGTAACTTGTAAACTTTATGCTCCTTCCCCTTTTTGACATACCCTTTTGGTTGTTCTACATATA